>VMHT01098434.1_pt1 | contig 19899 bp, 15 predicted proteins | sample 4693611 | NCBI WGS metagenome assembly VMHT01 (sample SAMN12280063, study PRJNA550983) | marine metagenome | isolation source: seawater sampled from same location over 5 years 0.02-0.2 micron viral filtrate | place: USA: collected off the coast of southern California halfway between the port... ...
ACAACGTCTTCATCTACAAAAAGCACGGGAAAGAGCAAGACAGAAGAATACAGAGCGCCGAGAACTTGAGAAAAAGGAAAAAGAGCGTAGAGAGGAAGAAGAACAGGAAGCCAAACTTCAAAAAATGTTGGAGGATCGACAAGGTCAAACAAAACCGAAACAACAAGAACCTGAGATTATTTACGAAAAGGAAGACGATGACGCCAATAGCGAAGACGACGATATCGCACTGTTTGAGAATTGGATGAAACATATGACACGTTACAAGGTATTCAAAAACGAACGCAAGTCCAAAGCACAACCAGTATTGGAGCCAGAACCACTTGTAGAAGAAGAACAAGAAGAAGAAGAACCAGTTATCACTCGTCCACCAAGCCCACAAATGGTGCGTTACGTAATGCAACATGGTCGGAATAAAAATCATCGCGGGGTGCGATTGAGATGATCAAAATAAAAATATTATACACATTGTAAAAAACAATGGAGTATTTCTCATTTGAAGATTTCAGAAAAGAATACCTAACTCCATTGTTTCGTGAAATACGTTATCGAACACATGTCAAAACGAGTACAAAATTCATTCCGTGTTGTATGCATCACGCAATAGAAGAATTCGAAACAATGCAGTACGAGTATCAGAACATAGTTGTCTCGACGTCGGTCATGAGTTACACAAAAGCGGATGAAATGACATATCGACATACAGGTGATTTGTTTGTGTTATGTTATAGAATGTCACCATACGCTATTGATTGGGTTAAAGGATTGTCCACGATACACAATGTAGCATTCACATACCATTGTAACCTCGATCGGAACTGTGACGTGTATCTCATTCAAAAAAAATATCGTGTTCGGGAACGTATGAAGAAATTATTCTTTGCATTCTGTTGCGTACGCATGTGGATGCATAGGAGATTGATAGCTCTATACCAACCACCACATGGAGCAATTTTTAAGAAGTTAGTACAACAATCATCTACAATCATTTCTACACCAGCGTATTTCCAAAGTTGCCCGCCCAATTCGCCAAGTTGATAACTTGAGAAAGGTCTTTATGTTTTTTTTTGCGTTTGATCACAATGGACAAAATCTCCTCATCACTGTCGGAATCGGGAGGCGGAGCCAATGGTGTACAAACGGGCTTGATTTCTTCTTCTATTTCTTCCTGAAGAGCTTCGAGTTGTCTCTTCTTTTTCTGTGCTCTGACTTGTGCAGCCTTCTCACGCGCTTTTGCCAAACGGTCTAATTTCTGGGGGTCACTCATCGGTGTTTCTTTACTGTAAATATTTTTTTTCATGTGGCACGAACACTGAAGAACAAAAAGATGTAGTTTGGTGTTTTATTCATTTCTATACTATTCTTACATTCTATATATCATTATAAGGTTCGGAAAAATAAATAATAAAATAAATACTTAATATTTCCGAACCTCCGAACCTCGAGGCCTCTTCATCCACATACGCCGAGAGGGGGGTGTGAAAATTTACAACACACATTTGTTGCAAAAAAAATTCATCGACCCCATTTCATACGAAGGATTCGGGTCGATGATACTCGGGAGGTTCGGGATTAAAGTCCGCAATTACATATCTTGGAAAATTTCAATCCAAGACAGATATCTTGACCTCCTTCTCTCCGACGTTTACATTTCGAGGTTGGGTCTGGTGGAAACTTTTCAGCCATTTTGCGCTCGTTCTCAAGCCGGCATTCATGTTCTTTGTTGAGTCTTTCTGTTACTTCATTCACTCTTATTTGTGCTTCTTCTTGTGCAAGTCGCTCTTCTTCTTGTCTTTTCAACATTCTCTGACGAACAATTTCCTCTTGTTTACGTTTCTCTTCTAATACACGACAATGTCGTTGTTTACCGAGTCGTTTGAACAATAACGATGCTTTTCGTATCAAGAAATAATTGACAGTTGGTGGAACGTTATGTCTGTACATATCACCCATGTAATATTCATACTCTGCTAAGTAATCCCAATCTTCTTCTGTCTCATCATTTACATGACGTAATGCTTCTTCGAAGTCAGCCTTCTCATGGGTTAGTGTTGATATTTCTTCTTCAAGAATTCCTTTTTCAATGTCGTATCTTTTATCGGCGCTTTTAGCTTCAAGAGACGTCTTAGTAATACCTTGAAAGTATGGCCTGGACATGTGATGAATTGCATATTCGAGATCACGAATTGTTTCATTGAAGAACTTTCTGATGCGATCATTCTTAACGTTTATTTTGAGTCTGTTGCGCATGTATTGAAGATCAAATGACCAATAATTTACATTTTTGTGTTTATTGTTGTCCCATTTGCGATTTTCCTCACCTCCACCTTTGATACCCGCCCACGTCAACTTTAAATAAGACAGTTTCGTCGTCAGATTACGCTCATTCTTATTATCATCCCATTTTTGTTTTTCAGAAAACTTGGTAAGTTTACAATTGAGTTCTTCGACAGTGTAATCAATCCAGCCGTCCTTTTCAGTATTTTCCCAGTCTGCAATCAAGTCATAGAGGAACATATCAATCCATTGTTTATTGTTAGAACGAATAGTCTTTTGTAATTTACCAATTGGAACATGCTCTATTGAGAATCTTTGTGGAATACGTAGTTCTCCATCTTTATTGTATGCTCTTGCGCGTAGATACTTGACATAGTGAAATTGAAAATCCGGATCCGTAATAATTTTGTTGTTTAAATTACCAAAGAATTGCGCCTTTTCTTCCGGTGAAGACCATGGAATACGTTTTTCAGGATCTTTGTATTCGGCCCACATCGTAGTACACATCGCCGCCCAGAAACGTCGTTCTTTTTCGCTGTCGGGTGGAGCATCCAAATGATTTGATGATAACCCACATGCGTGAATTGAATCAATTGGTATGGGATCTTTGCACATACCTTTACAACGAATCACTCGATCTGTAATAACTGGTTTCAAACCGTCGGCGTGTTTTTTCAACGCATCTGAACTACATTCTTGACAATTCAAGAATTTCTTGTTAGCAATGCAAATCGTCCCATTACTTCCGTAAAAATCATTTTCAGGTTTGCCACTGACCATAACGAGATCCATCCCAATGAGTATCGAAATTACTTCAAACCACGTCGATTTACCACCACCTTGTTCGCCGAGTAGACACGCCATGATTCCAGGCTTTTCTTCGGGCAATGCAAATATGTGCGATTGCCAATCCAGACCAAATAACACTTGTCGTTTTGAATTGAATAGATACTTTTGAAAACGTAGATACAAGAGTACCAATTCTTTACCACGAGTCCAATTGTGATCCTTTTTTATTCTATCGACTTCATAACCTGTCCATGTATTTAGTTCTTCGTCTCGATTATGGCTATTCGTCGGATCACACACCATACGTGTGTACTTTCTAATGTGAGGATCTTTTCGCCATTTTGGTAAAAACTGTTCGTTTTTGCGAATCCAACCTTTTACTGGATCCTTGATTTTGTGACTGTAGTTTAGTTCTTCAAATCGATCATTCATGACCGTGCGTGAAATCATGTTTAATTTTCCCTGTTTATCCGTCTTGACATCAACGTACAGATCAGAAACTTTGAATAAATATTGTTCCACTGCCGTCTTCTGACGATTGTAAGATGGTTCGAATTCATGATCGCCTTCAAATTCATCTTCATCCGACGCGTATTCCTCTTCATTTGCTTCTCCTTCATCTGGTGGTTCCCAATCTGGGGGTGGTCGAAATTCACGAGAACGTCGTTCTGGATCATTGAGATCTGGAAGCAAGTCTCCGGTCTTTTTATCGTAAAAGTACATATCAAAATCCTTCCAAGCCCATTTCATGTCAATTCCAGGACATAACTGATTGCATATGTAAAAGAACTCATCAAGTGGATCCTTGTCTTTTTCGTTGTTAAACTGACCAACAGGATTGAACCCATCATGTACAATTGCCTGGATCTTCCATTTTAGATTGTTTTGCGCGTGTTTGACACACACCGATGTAAGTTTAGCCTCTATGGCAAAGATGATTGTCTTTACGAAAGTGCCAAGAGGATTTTCACACGTACAATGTTGCAATACCCATGATAGTTCAGGTCTTTTGTACAACTCTTTTTTGATGTTGTATATCTCGTTTACAAGACCCTTGAAATCTTTATTCTTGATACGATCATCAGGTTTCGCATTAAACATATGACGAATAACGAAATCCTTGCAATATCTCGTTGTCCATCCGTAATCCATTGCGGCTTGTCTAAACCACGATTTACGATTGTCACGGTAGGATTTCAGGTTCAAATGATTGATTTTAAATGTCATTGCGAGCCAACAAAGTATAGTCGGTGCTGCATTACACATGTCAATGTCCGAACATGTGTCTTCAATCAGAAGATTACGCATTGGTCGAGGAAGACTCTGGAGTGACGTGTGACAATAGAGTCGTCCAGGACATCCATTGCTTGTAGCAGAATGATTGTACGAACGTAAGAAATACACATTGTTTTTTGCACCATCTTCACAACCCTCTAACTTGTAATCAGCTTTCCTCATATTACTAAGTCGATCACCGATAAAACGTTTCCATGAATTGATGATTTGGTCTGCATCTTTATCTGTCTTGTGCCAAAATCCTTTTATTTGTTTCTTTGTCAACTTCTCTATCCACGTCGCTTTGCGTATTTGTGATGGTGCAGAGAAATCTTCATATAAATTAACTTGATCTACTTGTGTCATGGCACTAATATTTATTGGTTCATAGTTGAAGTTCATTGTACGTGAATTATTTTGTGTTACAGTGTTAAGAGTGGTCAGAGAATCAGTGGACGATGAAGGATCATCAGAAGACGAATTGGTCTCAATCGATGTAGAACACTCTGAGAGGTCCATTGCACATGTCTCACTCTTCACTTCGCAGTTCGTTGTCGAGATATCGCTGGTGGTGTTTACCATGGTTGGGATCATGGTGGTTTGATATATGCACAGAAAAAAAAAACTCGACTGACGACGCGGACAAAAAAAAATGTCAGTCTCGATCAACGTACTCAATTTTTTTTGCCACCCCATGTAAATGACCGGGTGGACTATTGACGGTGATTATATAGTAGTTGATCCTTTTCCTCTCAAACCCCGATGGAAAGGCGTGCCTGGCCTGGATGGAGCGATTACCACCCATTACGACATGTGGTGTCCGCCACAGATACAAAAAAAAAGAATATCAATTCAACAGTTCTACGCACCAACAGCGGGTGGTTCGATACATGGAATCTGAGTTACAGTCGATTCCAGATCCAGGAGTTTATCATATATCGGTTGTAGCTCATCGCCTGTGAATTTGTACTTCACAACAGTTGCTCGTGTTGGTAAACTGCTCCTACGCAGACAACACTGCAATACAGACTTCCTGCGGTACTGGAATATCGAATCGGCGTTGTTTGATTCCCACAACCTCTTGCGATTGCGCGTGTGCTCTTTTTTTTCTTCGTCCGTAAGATCGAGAGGTTTACGACCCATCTTTTGGTATAGCCCAGGAAAAAAAAACATGTCTGACGAACATATCATTCTATTTTTTTGACTCGTACTGTTTATTAGTAGAAAGGCTATGGCCCATCTGTATGGCAAGTCTCCGACGTTCTTTTTCAGGAAGATCTTTTATCTTGGCAGCAAATGCTCTACGAATCGTAATCAACGTGATTGGTTTACCCGATGCGCGTTTAAAGGCTCGGGCTATCTTTTTAGACAATGCATTCGGTGTAATGCTGTTATCATCGAAACCTGGGAACATCCAGACCTGATCTTGTGGAATATACTTCTGTAGCTCTTTGGGAGCATCGACAACGATCGTGCCATACTTTTTAGCGGTCTTGTACTCATGCATGATGAATTGGTTCGTGTCATTCACATAATAGTTATGTTCTTCGTCTTCTGCTTCTTCCACTGTGTCTACAATCATCATATTGGCAAAATCCACACGTGGGACAAAGTTCGCACCTGGTTTGATGAATAGGTGAAAGATTAGCTGGCTGTCATCGTCCATTTGTTTGAATTTCGGAGCAAGACTCTCAAGATACGACCATGACACGTCTGTTTCACGTTCGTCATTGTTTTTGCGTCTTTCAGACTCTTTGTCTTTTAATTCATCCGCTTCTACAAGAACATCCATGATTTGTTTCGCTCCTACCTCCTTTTTGAAGGTCGGGCTGATTTTAGAAATGGATAGAACCGTATTGAGCAATGACATCTTAGTGCTATCGTTGTTCGAACGATTTATTTTGTCAATGGCTTGTAGAACATCTTTAGGAAAAGATTCAACTGTGTAGAGACTTTTTACACGTGACTTCAGTGTATTTTTTGTAGCTATTGCCTTGTCACTTTTCTCTATGTCAGCAACGATAGCTTCCATAGAAGGTATTATCTATAGGATAGAAAAAAAAATACACGTGACAAGCATTAAAACGCACCTGTCACATAAAATATGACAGAAATGTGCCATATTATACGTTATTATAGTGTCTATCCTTGTTGCGCAACATAATCTAAGCCAACAATGACAGTATTCTACGGTCTGTAGGGTCGTTTCTGTCCAATTTTACCGTATTCTGATCATTCTGTCCTGTTTTATGTGACAGATTATACTCCTGTAGTTCTCTATCGACTCTCTTGATTACATCTGCCTTATTCTTTTTCCGAAGTGGCATGTTTCGATGCGCAATCGTACCGTCTGCATTTTTACTATCAAAGAATCTCATTTCATCAAAGTGTAAGTAAGGAACGGGAAACCATCTACGTTCTCTGACGATTGTTGCATTCTGCATATGCTTAATCATTTTGTAAAGCCCATTGCGTTCCATTGAACTTGAACAAGTGTTATGACGTGTAATCAAATCCAACAAACGAAACTTTGCCGTTTGAGCAAGTGGATTCGTGTCAATACGTGTAAAATATATCTCTATCACACGTAGGTAATATTCTGCACGATTCTCCGATATCCTTTCAGACTTGTGAATCGTTTGTTGTGGTACAACAATGGGCAAAGACTTTGGGACTTTAAGACTTCGATTCTTTCCCATCTTTTTTTATTACACACACAAAAAAAAATACGTCACAGGACTACAGACATTTATTTGTCTTCATGATGTTCTTCCTTTTTCTCCTTGTGTTTTGATTCTGCTATGTGTAATGGTATTGGACGCTTAGCAAAATCGATTCTGTAAATGATGGCACTGTTCGGACCGAGAATTGTTTCTGCTAACTCACCAGTAGGAAAGTGTATACTCGTTACTATTTCGGAAAGAATGTATGGACTTGTCACCGTGAATACAAGATCACTGCGGAATGAGTATGCGAAATCACTTACACTGTAGTTTGTGGAGAGATATGATATTGCACTAAGTGATTGCTTACCATTCGCTGAGCCAATGTATTGACTACCGCATGGGGTTTGAATATTACTATAACATACGAGATATGGGAAGGTCAGTTTGTTTGGTAAGTTGAACGCTAACAGTTGGTCACTATTTGCCTGTGTTGCTGAATTACGGTAGTTGATACCGAGATTGTAAGCAGGAAGAGGATATTGTATATCTGCACTTGTGATTGGATCCGTTGTAGCCAATTGAAGCGCTCCGAAGCCGACAACGAATGACGGTTGTTCACTTGAGCTTACGTATGCATTTGTTGTAACGGGTTTGACTTGATTATTGTACTGTGGACCAAGCGGGAATTCAACCCCAAAATTCTCGTTATGTGAGTGGCTGTTGAATTGTGTTTGTCTCCGACCAGCCAATGGCAATAACTGATTTAGTTGAAACCCGAGCTTATTAAATAATGTTTGTTCGAATCTCCTCAAATCCCATGGAGTTAACGTTAATGCTACGCCATTCTGTCGAGGAATTGATATGGAACCAATCGCAACACCACCCTGTGTTGACATCACCGTATAAGGTTTTATTTCAGCAGTAATATCATTGAATGCAATTAAATTGACAATATCTTGATGTGCGGCGGAACTGTTCAGAGGATCAAAGATTACCGGTGTATTAGCAACATTATTGACTTTACTATTCGGCCGATCCAAACGAGAAATTGCTGCTGGTCTACTATCAGTTGTCATAACGACGCTATCGGCGTCTGAGTTGCCTCCGTTGACATCCATACGATTGAATGGTCCATTACCTCGAAAAGACGATGTATGTAATTTAGAAATACTGAAACGTGTAAATTTATCATCAAATTCAATCAATGGATCGTTTGCACCACAGAAGAGGGCATTGGCATATCTGTATGTTGCATTACCATCTGTATTGTCAATTAGCGGACTTGGATAACTCGTATTTGGTTGAATGTATGATGTTGTATCTGTTTTTTGTGTACTTACTGGAATTGCAAGCATATTCTGCATGAAACTTGGGGAAGCAGGAAAGAAGTATTCACCCTCGTAAGGATATGGGAATTGACGCTGTGCATTTGGTAATGCAATGACGCACAAATATGGTTCATTTTTCTGGAAGAAGTTGGGTTGATAATAGTCGAAAATTGGGAGCATCCCATTACCTTTGCCGTCGTTCATTGTGTTAATGTTCGGTAACCAAATCTCATTGTAATATTGTTGGTACGTTAGCGATGGAGGTCGGAACCTATACCGTTTGTTTGCACCGATTTCGGGACCGACAAGCCATGTGCAACGTTCATTGAACAGATTCTCTGGAGTGATTGGTAAGTCATTTACAGTCGGTGGATGAGGATTGTATCGAAACACACGAACATTGCGTTGTGCAGCTTCATTGTTGAAACCGAGATTTGGATAACCACTTGTTTCGGCATAGGCGTAATTGTATGAACACCAAGTGATCGTTTCTCTTGATGTGGGGGGTGATTGACGTGTTGTTGTGACCGGAACTCTAATGTAAAATCCATTGTTTGTAGTAGATCCCGTTGTATCACATGTTACCGAATCTATCCCATTGAATAATTGATTTCCTTGCCCTGCACCGTTTGCCCAAAGTGTTGTGAGAAAATCATTTGAGAGAAAGACATTTACACCCGGAATACCATCAACTTCGGCTTGCGGGTAACTTAACTCATCATCGATTTTTCCAACGATCCAATCAACGTATGCGGAATCGTAATATGCACTTGAATTTGTGATTGGGGCAGAGTTTGGCGCAGTGATATATCTTACAAGTTGATTATTGGAAATTTCCATTTGGCGAAGTAAAATTGAGGAAAGATCAGACGTCGTTGCGCCACCTCTGTACATTAATGTGGAAACAATGACTTCGTAATTTTGAATGTCATGAAACTGCATTGGAGCTTCGGTACGATACGTCCAGGAAAATTGAACATCTGATCCTGTAGGGTAATTGCCGATTGGATTCAATATTTTAAATGAAGGACGTGTGCCATTGTCAGTAACGAGATTCTTCAGACGAGGATGGTTTCCGTATTCACCAACGTTCAGTGCTGGCACACCAATTCCTCTTGATTGCGTGGCGACTGACGAATTCCCTGTCCATATGAATGGTATTTGAAATGTGCCTGCCGGTTGTCCAATACCAGGCGGAAATCCGCTTGCAGTTATTTGATCTGTCGGTAAAGACGCGAATTGGAACAGAGGCAATAACGATGTTGCGGTCGACCATTGTTCCGGGTTGCCACATAACAAATTATTGTAAATGGCTCGAAATGCCTCTGGTGTATTGTATCCGAGTCCAGATTTTGAACTAACGTCATCATCACCCGATTCAAAATCGAACTCAGAAGACCATTTATTCAATGCGTTTGGGTACAAATCTTTGAGGTAATGACGTTCCAATAAATACCCAGTAGATGTGTGTAGTGTTTGATATGTCTTTCCGCCCACACTATTGGTTGGTGAAAATGTCAATTTTCGTTTCGTTGTTGAATTTTGACGCGTAGTGAGTGCGCTTGCGGCGGTGAAATCCTCAGTAAAAGAAGATACCAAAGTAATTTTTGGTAGACTTCCAGTCCCGCCCGTTAGATTCATGGTCCACGTTCCGGTCCATACTGGCGTCGATGTATTATTGTCAAATTGAGCGTTACCTGATAAACCATCCGCCCCTGTCGTTTGGAGGTAAACAATATTATTTGATGCCGGATTTATTCTATTGTATTTGAAGTCGTAAGTGAATCCACTCGGTCGTGTGCCGATTTCGTCAGTAAAATTGAACACTTCAGCAGGATTTAAACTTGTCCAATTGTTACCACTCGAAAACGAATACACAACCCCGTCCAATGGTAATGTAGTACCAATGGGTGGTGACCAATTGTAAGAACCAGGCTCCACGTCTTTCAAAACCCATTGATATGCGCCGCCGTCTATCCCCAGTTCACGAGATTTCATTTGTGTAGAGAGAATCTCACCGATACGTGCGGGTGTACTATTACCTGTACGAAGACGATACTCTACACTTTGTGTTTTTGCAACCCATTGATTTGCGATCGATTTCATCAGTGCCCCACCATTTGCGGCCGATTCAAAATCCATAAACGGTAATAAAACGGAATCATTACCAATCTGTATGATCGTAGGGACGTACAATCTATCTGCTGATGGTTCGCTTAGTTTGTATGACCCTTTGACAAATGGCGTGTGTTGTTCATAATGTTGACCTGTGCCATACGTTGTCTGAAATTGCGTAGATACAATTACTCTTGGATTCATAAACTTTTGCTCATCTTTATCCCATTTTGACCAATTGATCCCAGGAATCGCTCTGTACGGATACGCCGATGTGAATGCTTCTAAGCCCGCTGTTTGTCCCGTGTAATTGTTATCGCCACTCTTGTGAAATCCATCCCCAAATTGTTTTCCGTCGAGTGATGGTGTGCCGTATGTCGATACATACAATTCTCGACGTACTCTCATATCTGCCAATGGCAACGGAAATGTGAATTCCATACGATTCGCAATATAAAATTCATATTCTATGTTTGTCTCGTTGTCTTTTCGAAAATCGTTTGTATCCCCGTCACGTATATCGACACGCCCCTTGAATTCAATCATGCTATCACCCAGTCCGGGAATGTTCAAAGCAGCATATTCCATGCTAATTTGGTCACCTGGATGTAAAGCAATGCCCGATTCTATTTGTGTGTTCCATTGAGCGTTTGACGTTTGAAATGTATTATTCAACGGATCGGTTGGACCGGAGGTATTGGGCAAAGATTCCAGTAATTGACTCGCTGCGATTTTTCGGTTGGACTCAATCAGTAATGTATTGCCACCTTCCATCGTGTGTTTTACATACATCAATCAAATTATTCTCCAGTGTACAACAATGTGTCCATATTTTTATACAACTTTGGTGGATATCTATCTCGGTCAACATACATGAAATTATATCTTTCGGGAACCGCTGTGCGATAATGACGTCTAAGATTCTCTTCGCCTCCGAAATCTTCAGCAATTTCTTCTGAAATACGTGAGAATTCGGCGGGGGATGCTGTACCTATCCACATATTAGTTAAATTACTTCGTACAACGGTTGGGAGTTGCTTAAAACGCTGCGCAGAGTATAAGAGAAGTGAAATCGAATGATGGCGATAACTGCAACTGAGCTTGAAGAACAATGAATTGGGTTTAATTCCAACCATATCATCCACAATAATTGCAATGGGTCCTCTTGTTTCTTCTGGCAACGAATCTTGATAATCAATAATACTCTGCAATTTTCGTTCATCGAAATGATCATAGACACATCCTGGAAATGCATCATGCAGTCTTTTACACGTTTGATCAGACTTTGCCGTCGAGGAGAATATGTACACAGAATCAAATGCGTCCCGAAACATCGATTCTCTTAAAAGTAAGTTGACAATAAGATTTCCCTTACCGCTTTTTGGTTGACTTACAATCGCGCAACATGCTCCGGTTTTTAAATCGGGTAAGATAGGTGATGTTTCACGTAGTTGTCTAATACCGCTCGTTGCTTTCTTCACCGGTAGAATGGTTAGGTCATACTGTTTCTCAAAATCATCACTTTCGGTATGAACCATTGTTTGTTTATTATAACATAAGAATTATTTTTTCATCATGTTGATTGCCAACTGAATTTGTTTCTTCATACGGTCTGTCATTGTGAAGTCCTTGCCCAGAAAACTGAATTTCTTGCTCGGTTCGACTTTAAGGAGAGGCGTGAGCTCTTTTACCGTGAATTTATGGTCTTTTCCAACTTTAAGACTTGTGCGTAATCCGCCGTCTTTGATATCTTTCGTTTCGGTGAAGACTCCTTCGTCCTTTTTGGATTTCTTGTCGAATACCTCTTTCTCAGGCATTTTTTTCTTCTGGTCCATGTGCAGTAGTTTTTCATCCTTTGCAGGTTTCACTTTCTTCCGATACATGGTTGTTTACTTACACGCTATATTTTTTTTTGTAAGCCTTGATGTTTTCTTTCAAAGATCGTGAATCGCCCCAGAGAAGATCATAAGACAAATACCCTGCGCGCGTGGGATCATTTGTATCCAAATCCTTTTTGTGTCGTGTCCTGTAACGTTCTCTTTGCTCTTTATCACCTGTAATAAGATAATCGTCCATTTTCGATGCTCCGAAATATGTGACACGTTTCCGTCCATTGTCCATCTCAAACTCGGCCATATATTTCTTTTCAGGTCGATCGGACTTTTTTACAGAAAGTAGAGTCGGCATGATTTTTTTATAACCCTATAAAAAAAAGCAGCATGTTCGTCGCAGTGAATAGTGCCGAGCAAAACAACAACCCAAATGTCAAAGACGTGAGCGCCTCCGATTTCACAGCATTGTTCGATACTCCGATTGTCATGCATGATACACACATAGAATTGGTTTCTGCGGTACTTAGACGAGATGCAAAAATTAGCGTCATCGCTGGACAGAATAGTTTAGTTGCAAGAATTGGTGAAGTATCTACATCAAATCAATTTGAAGTAACAATCCCACCTGGTAATTACACGCCGGATGAATTGGCAACAGAATTGAAAGATTCACTTAATGATCAAACGCCGATACCAACTTACCGCACATGGAATGTTACTCAATCCAACGGTACCATTACAATTACACATTCTGGCATCCAAGCAAGACCTGGAGAAAATGCAGGAAGTGTTATCAAGTCATTTACACAACCGATAAATATGAATGATTTAAACCCAGCGGATCAACCCGTTATGCCATTTACGGTACAACTAAAAGGTTCTACCGCTGTTGAAGCAAAGGGTCCACTTATTTATTCCCCAATTACAGATCTTCCGGATAGCCCGTTTTTAATTCGTGACGTGCCGACAAACTCGGATGGTAGACCATTTGACATTATGTCTTTGAATGATACTTACATGACTGTAGATAATTGCAGTCTACACAATAATCGCGGAGAAATGAAGATGACCGTTACATCATCGAAATGTTTTTACGAGACGAGTATGCTTGACAATATTGCCTCGACGACGTCGGACACTAAATTTTACAAAATCTATTTCGGCAACGGATGTCCACTTGGCGTTAAAATCTTTGGCAAGCAGAATTTTCCAGGATTTGACTTGTATGAAACTGGTAACTGTGAAATTTTCCGTGTGGCACAGATTGAATCCACTCCGTTGATCGATACGCCAGGCGCTCATAAGAGTTATATCTTTGCATCACAAAATACTGCTGTCACTAAAAATCCCAGTGCAGTATTCGCGAGTCCAAGATTCTTTCGAGTGACAATCAACCCACTTGGCATTTTGCGTTTTAATTTAACTGAATTGAAACCAGATAATTCAACCCCGCCCAATTTTAGACCATTGAACATTGTCACCGATGAATTCGTAGACTTTGTTGCTAATCCAGAATATGTTGATCGTGAATACGTCAATTCGGATAGTGGGGGAGCTGGTGGAGGAGGAGGAGCTGGAAACGTTCCTACTCCGATTAATCGTTATGAATTTGCTACAAGTGGGACATCATTATCGGGCTCGACCATTACCTTTTCAGATGCTACCACCGCGTCTGTTATTAATTTAGCAAATCAACCAGACACAACAAATGTGATATTGAATGATACGACTGGTGTACAACTACTAAATAATGCTGGACAGTCGGCGTCTGTAGGTACGAGTCTTCAAATGCAGACAATTACCGGAGGTTTGCAATTAACTGAAGGTACTAAAGTATCATTTGAAACTTACATGAAAGGAATCGAAGCATCGGGGGGAAACGGTTATACCGACAATATATTCAGTTTTTACAATGCCAATGGTACATCGCAGGGTATTGCATTGCATTTTGATGGCATAGGAACTATTGGAAGGATTGCACTATCACTTGAAGGATTTGGAGGCATTGGCTTTTCAAGTTTCTTCATTGTCCCCCCGGGATATCAAAGTGATGATCCCACATTAGAACGAACTCCAAGTATGGCGTCGTTTAAACACATTGTGGTAACAATCGATACAACTCAAGCGTCTGGACAGCAAGTCAGAATTTACGTAGATAGTGTTCAAGCGGCTCCCACTGCCTTTCTGAACATCGCCCAGAATACCGTATTCAGTGGAATTGATTTGGTTCCATTTGTAACACGTCGTAAAACGGGAGGCGGCCCGACTATATCGGCACGTGGAAATACGCAAGTAAAATATGTAAGAGCATATGATGGTGTATTAACACAAACACAAGTCACATCTTTGTTTACAAATCGCGAATTAGCAGGTTTGCCTCAAGTCCCAACGGATCCATTGAAACTTGGTCGTTTCGAAGCTGCCGTAGCACATGGAACAGATAAACGTGACAGAAGTGTTATGCATGTCAATACGACACCACTGATTGTGGGTATTGGATCACAATCGTTACCCACCACTTTAAATAATGCGAATATTAAATACAAAATTGATAGTATCGGATATTTGAATTTTCATGGCGAAAACCCACACCAACCGTCACCGACGGATGTCCAAAATAATAATTTCAAACGTCGACCTGCTCGTTATCAAGTAACTGAAGTAGAGGCAGGTGTTGGTAAATTGCTTGGATTTCAACTACTCGATGCAGGTGAGGGTTACGATCTTAATGCTTCGGATCTTGTATTGAAATTTGACGATCCCTCAACTGTGCGTAAACAAGACTCAGCACTTGTGTTAACCGATGCTGCATCACTAACTCTTCTACCCGGAGGCAGTACAAACGTGGGCTTTGACTTCATCACACAAACAAATGGTAAATCCGGTTTCCAGATGGAACATGGGACTGGATATTTTGCAGCCGGTTGTGGTGTTATTAGTGAAAAAGATACACGTTCTGCTGGTTGCGATACAGGTTTTCCTACCATTCATGATTATCGTAATGAAAGAACTGTGGCCGCTAATGCAGATCTGTTTATAAGTGTACGACCTCGTGTACTTGTAGGAGGTGTCGGCAGCCCATTTTCAGTATCAATCACGCAAACAATTCGTCGATCTAACACAAACGTCAACGACAAAGTAATGGATTTGATTCTGGATGACGCACAACCACATAATTGGCAAACTGCATTTAGTTGGGGTGGTAGTGCGACGGTACCAGCTAATTGGTCAACTTTTACAAATGGTCAAGCCATACGTGTCTCATTGAAAATGGACGACATGTACAATTACGAAGTAAGATGTGCACATGACGACGGAAGTGGTAATTTTGTAGAAGAAGCAATTTTAGCACGAACTGGTTATGTCATTGACGGTAATAGTGTTTTACAAACCACCAGAGATCAATTGCTTCCCATGATCCCAATTTTCAAAATTCCTCCATTCGCATTGGATCTGTCGAATACACAAGGTTCAGTTGAATGTGAAATAGACGGACGCTTTGCACCAATCGACAATACACATCCACAACCTTTACCGGGATTTTCACTCGACGATTTTAGTTATCCACTGACTTATGATTTTATCGGTACCAAAGCCGCACTTCTTCCTCTTTCGTCAACGCCTGTAGCCAACTATGACAATCCACGAATTATGTTGAAAACGAAACCATTGAGCGACACGCAAGTTGTTGCAAATCCCGCAAGCACAGGTCAAGTAACAACTGACGATTTCATTCCAAGAGATACAGCACAATTGGGTTTTGCCGCAAATCTACACAGTGCATATTTCATTGCAGGTGGTGCAGGGGTTGGCGTACGCAACTTTGCCGGAATTGGAGCAGCGGCAAACTCTCCGTTTATGGGATCATATTCTATTGAAATTCCAAGTATTCCCGGTGCAAAAGGTTACATCGGTAAGGCATACGATCTGAGTGGCAATCGCGTAGGCATCGGACAAGAAGCTCCAATTTTACATGTCGTTCCCGCCGACAATAACGTAACAACAACGAACGGTAACATACATGTATTTGATTATAAAGCACCCTTTCCAATGCCCGTACATGTCAAACTTGATACCGAAAGCTATTTCCAGTCGCTTTCATTCAGGTTGCGTAATATTGAAAATGGAGAGCTTGTAAGTGATCTTCGTCATCCAACACAGTTGATTTTCAGAGTAATTAACAAAGAAAAAAATAATGACGACAAGTAAATGGAAACTGAAGAATTCACATTGTATGTTGCATACCTTGCATCGGGAGTTACAGTAATTGGTCTACTTCTACAATTCATTTTAAAATCTCGTTGTACCCGTCTAAGTTGTTTTGGACGAGAATGTCTGGTGCGTGATGTTTTACCAGCGACCATGTCTGAATTACAAATACCAAATGTCAACGTGGTGTCACGAACATAAAGTACCTCAATTTTTTTTTGCTGACACATAATAAAAAGCATGCATCGTTCAACTGATCCACTTGAAGTCGAACCCGAATCTGAGCCAATTGCGTCGGATGTTGTTGCGCTTAAGCCAGATGTGCAAAATCAAATAACGTCCACAGCCGGTAGTAAAAACATTAGAATTTACATTCCGCCTTATCTGAATCATACTCTTATGTCGCAATCATATTTGACGTTTGATTTGACTGTTTCTGGACGTGGCGCTCCGATCCCTACATCATCCGCTGCATCCTTGTTTCAGACTGTACGGGTTCATGATGGAACTGGAGCTCATTTGATTGAAGAGACGCTCCAATACGGTTGCTTTGTAAAGAACATGTTTGATGTCACGTCCACACAAACACACGACAATCAGCGTGCATTCTTTGAGGGAAGCCAGCCTAATAAATCAATTTCGGACAATTTGTATTATGGCAATCCGTCGACGTGGTATGGTGGTCAAAGCATCACCGCACCCAATGTATCAAAGCAGGTACAAATTAGCATGCCATTGCATACACACTTCTTGAGTTCTCCGTCGTTTCTACCCGTTGGTACGATGCAAGGTCTCAGAATCGAACTACTTACCGACGATTATCGTCGTGCATTGAATTACACTACCGGCAGTTTGATGGTTGAACTGGCAGGTGCTTGTACAAGTCTGTTTTCTATTCCACTAAACAATACCACTTTTCCTGCAATTGTCGGACCTCCCGCCTTTAGCGCCACTCCATTGCTCGCAATTACCACGGCAGGAGCAGCTTTTACGGGGACGGTTGCTGCTCCGCAATATGTACGATCTACCGTGGCCGCTTCAATCTCTGGAGCTGTGGGTGTTTTTGAAATTACTGGAGTCTCCGGCGCAGGTGCTATTACTGCAGTAACTCTATACTCTACGGGTTCATTGGCACCCGACGAATCAAATACTGCATGTTTCCAACCCGGTGACGTTGTTATTATTCCGGGAGCAACAGCTGCTGATAATGCGACACTCACATTTTCAAACAACGTCAACTGTATGGGTGCGGGACGTAAATCAAATGCAAAGGTTGAATTCGAGATGGTGATCAGCACTCCAACCGAACTCGATTATCTCGCAACCGATTCAAACACTGGATCAGATGGTGCTTTTGGCACTAACACTCTATTGGATCCATTCAGAGGTGTTCCTGCGTACATCGCAGCATATGAAAAGCCTTTCCCCGAAGACATATCACCTGTTGAGGTTGGTGATCAATTGTTTATCTCAAACAACGATGGTACAAACGAAAAATCTCTTGGTCTTGTCACAGGATTGTCAGCTTCAGGAACGGGACGATACACTATCAAATTCTCTCCAAACATTGCTACATCACCAGACGCTGCAGGCGGAGCTACAATTGGAATTACTGGGTATCATCATAACGTTGTGGCAGGTAATGCGGTTCGTAAAGGTCTAAGTGTTTTCATCAAATCATCGGATCGTACACGTGGATACAGTGGAGGTCTGAATCTTCTTACTACGCCATTTCCAACTGCTACTGCGGCTGCGGCAATTACTACCAAATTTGAGATTGCCAATATGCAGTATCAGGTGAAGAGAGTCTTTCTTGATCCAAAGGCAGTGCAACGCGAGGTATCTCAAGCGAATTCGAAGGGTGGTTTGATGATTGAAGTCCCTTCGTTGTTTTCTCAACTCGTCAACAGTCTGAAGCTTGTTGGTCCATCGTCACAATTGATTGCCCTCCCACAACTTACAAAATGTAATTCAATTCTCTCTTTCCCTCTGGACCAATCCAAACAGTACGATTTGCGTTTTGATGCGTTCAGTGGTGTCGTCGATGATGCTGAAGATTATCAGTACATGATTGGCGATTCAGTTCATCCACAAAGACCAGTCGATCTTGACGGATGTGGTGGGAATAATCCTCTGTGGTCAGTTCAACACTTGATGGAATATATCAAGGCGTATGAATCAGCTGGATATTTCCCAACAAACGTGAATCGTATTGGCGATAACTTCGTTTATGGCAGAGCCTTTGCAAAGAAGAATCATTACTTCAATTTGATGGAAGCTGGTGATTTGTCTCTCAAAATACGTTTTGGGAGCGATGCAAAACTCGACAAACTATTTGTACACTACATTAGTCACATTCGATCCATCCTGATAAATTCCGATGGTATGCAAATCTTCAACTAAAAAAATATTTACATAACATAAAAACACAATGGCTCCCAAGAAACTTACACCAAAGCAGGAAGAGATGCTTGAAAAGCATAAAAAGGGTCATTCCAAAAAACACATGGATATGATGAAGAAATTGATGTTGGAAGGTAAGACCTTTTCAGAAGCACACAAAATGACCGACAAACAAGTTGGAAAATGATTTGATGACTGCATATTTTTTTGTTGAGTACAAGTAAAACACAATGGACAGTGCCCAAGTTATGTCGATTCGTAAACAAAAGACATTTCTAACGCCGCAGAATGCACCGGACAGAGGGGTGTATTCGGGATCAAGCTTCTCACAGATTAGTTTTACGGTTGCGAAAGTCCCTGGAGCCTACATAGATCCCCGAACACTTCGTTTGCAGGGTAAAGTTCGTATTGTTGATTCTGGTAACGCCGATGCCCTACCAATCAATGTACCCAATGCTGCAGCTTCTCGATCCAACGGTGTAGGAACCTCGCAAAATGTTTCGGTTCACGGTTTTATCAACGAAGTGCACCTCTCCACGTTGAATAATAGATCACTTGAGACCGTACGTGATTACAACAGATACGTTGCCACTACGAGACCATTTCATTCTTCTTCAGAAGACGTTACCAATGGTGGATGTCTGTATGATGCTGGGTATCAAACCAAGAGTGTTTCAAATGCACTGGTTGTCAATCAGGAGACGGATTTTGCAATCCAACTACGTACCGGGCTTCTTCATAACGATATTATTCCAATTTCTGAAAAGGGTCTTCACGGTATGACAATCACTCTGAATCTTGCACAAAACAGTATTCTTCAGCCTTATTTCAAGTACAGTCCGACAAACCCACAAGGCGTTCCCGTAGACGCAACGACTCCGGCGGGTGGTGGCGTTGCCGGTTCTTTTAGATATGAACTGTTTGATCTTGCTCTCACGTTTGATATGTTGATTCTATCACAAGGATTGATCGCCAAGATTCCATCGTCTGGTACGTTGCAGTTCA
>VMHT01132064.1_pt1 | contig 19897 bp, 11 predicted proteins | sample 4693611 | NCBI WGS metagenome assembly VMHT01 (sample SAMN12280063, study PRJNA550983) | marine metagenome | isolation source: seawater sampled from same location over 5 years 0.02-0.2 micron viral filtrate | place: USA: collected off the coast of southern California halfway between the port... ...
TAGGTCTTTATTTCACCTGTACTTTCTTTTACTTTGATAATGAAGTCTGGAAAGTATTTGTGAACTCTGCGGTCAACTGGAGAGATGTATGGGATATGAAACTCCTCACTACCCCATTGTAATATATTCTCATTTAGATCACACCATCTGCAGAACTTGCGTTCCCAACTACTACGGCATATAATATTTGTAAAGTCACCTTTGTATTTACTTGGATATGAAGGTTTGTATTTACTCTTGTAACTTTCGGCCATACATAATATACAAGGATAAAAATTATTTATAACGATGCCCACCAAAAGGTCGATATCGATTCTTAAATCAAAACTACTTCAACCAGCACTAACTTCGCATTTTGAAGTTACTATACCATCTGGAAGTGTGCCAAACGCCATTAAGATTGGCGATAAAGTTGAGCAAGACGATTTAAATTTATTCTGCACAGAGGCTACCTTGCCGGGGTCATCTGTGAACGTATTTGAAGTTAATAACGATTACACTGGAGTAACTGAAAAGTTTGCTCATCGTAAAATGTATGATGGTTCTATTGACTTTACATTTTATGTTGATGCTCAAAATTATTCTGCGATAAGATTTTTTGAAAGGTGGATGAGATATACAACTGGAGAGGAAGGATCTAATAGAGATGATGGGGAGGAAAGAAAATATACAGATTATAATTACAACTATAGGATAAGATATCCAGACGGTGATGATGGGTATCGTTGTGAAGGATTAACAATTACAAAATTTGAAAGATCGCATAGATCACGATTGGTATATAATTTTGTAAAGTCATTTCCAACTGCTGTATCGTCAATGCCAGTCTCATATGACGCATCAAATTTATTGAAGTGTACTGTCACCATGTCATACTTGAGATATTTTATTCTGGAAGCACTTGTAAAAGATCCGCCAATATCATCAACAGTACATGTAGGTGCTCCACCACCATTACCACCATTACCAGACGCAGCACCAGAATTGGTGGGTAATACGAGTGGAGAGGATCAAAGGTTTATTCCAACTGATAATCCTACAGGTTTTAGGGGACAATTATTGGAACCACTTAGAGATGCTGCAGGAAATATAGTTTCTGATCTCGAAGGAAATCGTCTTTGACCCCACTAAATAATCACACTGAACATATCTATAGGTCATTATGCCTTTACCAAGAATTGCAACCCCAAAGTATGAACTTGAATTGCCATCAACAGGGGAGAAAGTATATTACAGACCCTTTCTAGTTAAGGAGGAAAAACTTTTAGTCCTTGCTATGGAAAGTGAGGACATGAAGGAGATAACAACTGCTATTAAGTCTGTCCTTAAGAGTTGTATACAGACGAGGGGTGTTAAAGTTGATGCTCTTCCCACTTTTGATATTGAATATCTGTTCCTTAACATTCGTGGGAAGTCTGTTGGTGAAGAAGTTGAAGTCAAACTTATTGCACCAGATGATGGAGTAACTGAGGTTGATGTATCGATTCCAATTGACGAAATTCAAGTTGAGAAGAATGATAAGCATACACGTCAAATAAAAATTGATGACGACTTGATGATGGAAATGAAGTATCCATCTCTGAATCAATTTATCTCAAGCAATTTTGATTTTGATGAAAAGAATCAAATGGAGCAATCCTTTGATTTGATTGCAACATGTGTTGATAAAATTTATAGTGAAGAAGAGGTATGGGCAGCTGCTGATTGTACAAAGAAAGAAATCATTGAGTTCCTTGAGCAGATGAACTCAACTCAATTTAAGCAGATTGAAACTTTCTTTGAGACAATGCCTAAACTTTCTTACACTGTAAAGTTTAAGAATCCAAAAACAAAGAAATCTAATGAAGTATTGCTTGAAGGGTTAGCATCTTTTTTCGCCTAGGCATGATCCATATGGATCTTGAGAACTACTTCCGTCTCAATTTTGCCTTAATGCAGTATCATAAATATTCATTAACTGAAATTGAAAATATGATGCCTTGGGAGAGAGATATCTATGTCGTTCTTCTAAAGCAACATCTTGAGGAAGAAAAACAAAAGTTAGAGCAGCAAAAGAATGGCGGCTAAGACTACTGATCCTATTGACATCCTCCTTGAGATGGGTATTGACCTCGACAATCTGTCGGATGAAGAGGATTATCTTAGCGCCTTAATGGAGGCAACGAATGCTTTAACTATTAAAGATTCACGGGACCCTCGTATTGGTGTCCTTCAGAAAGAAATAAAGAAAGAAAGAAAAAAGAGATTTGAAAAAGCAAGACCAGAACTAAAAAGAAAGAGAGTAAATCCAGATAATTTTTTTGATAGAAGACAACCAGAAAGAACCACTGAGGCAAGATCAAATCAAGAGGGTTCTCCAATAGGGAGTGGACAATCTGTCAGACCAGAAAACTTGAGAATGCCTAAGGCAGAGGAAGGTAAAATAGTAAAGAGAGAACCTGATGTATTGAAAGATATCTTAGGTGGAGTCATATCCATCCTTGAAACTCTTAAAGAGCAGAATAAACTTGGTAGAGAAAGAGCAGAAAAAGATAGAAAGCAATCGGAGAAAGTAAAAAGGTCTGGTAAAGAAGATAAACTTGAAAAGGGTCCTCTTGAAAAATTTGTTGGAAATGCAAAGAAACTTGTAAAACCAGTATCAAATTTATTTGAAGATTTATTTAATTTTATAAAAACAGTAATAATCGGCAGACTTTTATTTAAGATTATTGGATGGTTTGGTGATCCTAAAAATGCTGAAAAAATAGCAGCAATGGGTGATTTTTTCAGAGCTACATGGCCTGCATTGCTAGCAGCATTTGTTGTTTTTAAATTAAAACTTGGTGGTTTTATTGGGTTACTAGTTAAAACTATCGCCGGATTTATACCAAAACTTCTTGGATTGATTCCAAAAATATTTAAAGGTGTTGTTGGTCTTGCTAAATTAGCAATAGCAAATCCTATCGCAGCGAGCGTGATAGGTGGCACAGTTCTCACTGCACTTGGAGCAGTGGCAGCAAATCAACCTGGGTCCGCGACTGTAAAGGATCCAGATGACCCAGAGAAATCTCAGATGGATGAGATAAATGAGGCTGGAGGAATGAGGGGAGCTCCGATGAGTCTTGATATGTTTAGCGATCTTCCTGAAGAAACATCACCTGCACCAAAGCAAGAGTCTCCACAGCAATTAAAAGGTGGTGGTCAAGTTCCCGGAAGTGGTCCTAATAAAGATACTGTGCCTGCCATGTTGGCACCTGGTGAGTTTGTTATGAGTAGAGGAGCAGTTCAGAAGTATGGATCAGACACTTTTGCTTCTATGAATGCTGCTGGTGGTGGGACAAACTTACCAGAGAGAATGAATGGTATAACTCATGCTGTTGGTGGTGGTGAGATAAGTGATCATGTTAAATCCAGTGATGAGAAGAATGATAGACCAAAGGTAGATAATAGGCAGTATAGTAGAAATGGAAAAGAAATATCTGAACAACGCTTTAATGCCATGTTGGGTATGAAAGACGCTGTGAAGGAAGGTGGAGCAAAGGGAGCAGCAAATTACATACTTGATGGCGCTGACAATATGATCGGTGGACTTCGTGGCAAAATTAATGATACTCTTAGTGATCCAAAATCCTTCGTAGAAAATAATTTAGGTGGAACTGTGGTTGATGGTAATGTAGCAAAACCTGGCGATCCGGATTATGAAATGGTGATGAGAGCAGAGCAGGAGAGGGAAAAAATATTAAATCAGGGTGGGTCACGAGCACGAACAAATAATAAAAAAGATAAATCCGGAGAGAAAAAATCTGGTGGTGGTTTCTTTGATGGAATAAAGAACTTCTTTGGTGGTGGAAAGAAAGAAGATACTGAAGAGAAGAAAGAAGGAAGCAGCAATCTGACAGAAACTCAACAACAAGCACTACAGGTTTTAGCAAAGTATGAATCTGGAGCAGCAGGTTATGATGCTGTAAATCAATATGGAACACATGGTGGTAGAGGTGTGGAAGGATTTTCGGGCGATATTAAAAAGATGCCTCAACACAAAGGAAAATCTCTAACAGACTTTACAATAGCAGAGATAAAACAACTTCAGTATGATGATGGATCTATGTCGAAAGACCAATGGATAGAAGCAGGTAAACTTCATGCTGTTGGAGCATATCAATTTATTGGTAATACTCTTCCTGCAGTTGCAAAAAAAGCAGGTATACCTGACTCTGCAAAGTTCACTCCTGGAGTTCAAGATCTCATGGCACTTCAGTTGATGAAGGATCGTGGTATTAATCCATGGGTTGGTCCAAGTGATAAAGCAAGTGCAGAAGAGAGAGCAATTATTGAAAGAGCAAGAACTCAACCTATAGCATATGATTCAACGTCTGGTGGTGGCGCAATTAAGAGTTTTGGCGGTGGCGGCGTAACTTATACAGCATCTTCTGGTGTTGGTAAATCAGGGAGGAAGTCTCACACAAAAACTCTGTCTAGCATAGTTGGTGGAGTTGAAGGTCAAATGATGAAGGCACTTGGTGATGCAGGAAGTGGCGGTTTATTTAAATCTACCTCATCATCTGGGTCGTCTATTCAACCACCGACTACAACAACTCTATCTACAATCCAAAAGAGAGCGTCGGGTGGATCCTCCTCAAATCAAAATGCTCCTACTAGACCAGCAGATCCATCCCCTCCGAATAGCATCCCACCTATTGACGCAGAGGCAATGATATCTCAAGAGAAGATAAAAGTCTTAGGGATAGTGGTGGGTTGATATGTTAGGACTTTTAGGAAGGGCAAAAAAATTTATAACAGGTAAAAAACAACCAGAGGATGATCGAACTGCAGAGTCATCTGAACCCATTGCTAATTCAAGTGCAATAACAATAAGACCAAAAACAACCCTTGTATCACGTAATTCTTTCACCACGCCTGAGGTAGAAGAGAATAAAAAGAGAACAAAAAAACCTGATATTTTAAAGGAGATAAGAAAAAAGGTTATTCGTATTGATAAAATTTTAAAGAAAAATCTAAAGAGAGATTCAAAATTACTTGCGAAACAAAAAAGACAAACTGAAAAGATAGAAAGAGGAAAGAAAGAAAGTGAACTTGAAAAGGTAAAGGACAATAAGAAAAAAAGCAAACTCAAATTGCCTGGAACTGGATTATTCAAGGCTATATTTGATTTTATATCAAACATTCTTATTGGTCGTTTACTTTTTTTGGCTGCTGGTGGTATTGATGGCATCCCTGGTGGTGGTATACTTAAGAATGTAGTCAAGGGCATTGGTGCCGTAGTAGAGAAAACAATTGATATTTTTATAGGATTTCTTGATTTATTTGGTAGTGCTTTACTTATAGGCAAGACGACGATTGACAGCACCAAAAAATGGTTGAGAGAAAATAAAGGTGATGAGGCTGAGAAGAGATTTGATGGTGTACTTAAAGCAATCACAAATCTTTTTAATGCTTTCGTAATTGTAGGAAGTGCCTTTGCTTTAGTTGGAAGAAACCCTTTAACTAAAGGTAAACTTGGTGGTGCAAAGGGAGCATTAAAAAAAGCAGGATTAAATAAAGTAAAAAGTAAATTAGGATCACAAGTAACTAAAGGTGTTGGAAGTAAAATTATAAAGGGTGGTCTTGGTAGAACAACTACAAGACTTGTTGGTAAAACCCTAGGACCACAAGCAATGAAGGCTGTTGGTCCTGTAATCAAAAAAATTGGAGCAGGATTCTCCAGAGTTCCAATCGTAGGTTCTCTCATCGTCGCAGTATCATCTCTGCTTGCTGGAGAACCATTAGGTCAAGCAGCATTTAAGGGTCTTGGTTCTGCTATCGGTGGATTTGCTGGTAGTTTTATACCCATTCCACCACCCATTGGAACTCTAATTGGAAGCATTATTGGCACATTCATCGGTGATGTTTTATATGTTCTGATACTTCAAAAGGATCCCAAGAGAGCAGGACAAATGCTTATGAAGGGAATCTCAGATTCCTTCAAAATGATGTTTGATTTTGCTGGTATGGCTGCTTCGTTTGTTAAGCAGGGATTTGGAAGATTGATAAAAGATTTTCCAACCATCGACATCCCATCTGGATTTGGATTGCAATCAGCGTTAGGAAAGGTAGCTGGATTATTTGGTGTGAAAGATGATAATAAATTTATGGAGGATGGTAGAGTTGTAAAACTTCCTAATCTTGCATTACTTACCCCTCTTGGACTGCCATTCTTAGTCCCCCATATAGCAGCATCATTCTTCCCTGATATTTTTGGTGAAGGTGGTATTGTCAATAAAATATTTGGTGAGGGTGGAACAGCATATGGAGGCGATGGTGTTGAGGAAACATCAGGTGATAAAGTCAGTGCTAGTGACGAACCAATGATGACCGGTATAGAAGAGGGTTCTGGACTTGAAGCGTCTGGCACCTCTGGTGGTGGTATGATAACTGGACCTGCTGGATATGATAGAATCGGTGCTGGTGCTGCTTATCATGTTGATACTAAATTCCACAGTAGTTTGGGAATGGGTGGTATGATATCTGCTCTGGATCAGATGTCAAGTGAATATGAGTCAAGAGGTAAGGAGATAGTATTCTCTGGTCAGGGGTATGCTCGATTAAAACCATATTCGATAGAGTTAGATACATCTGAAAAACAAAAATTACTTAACTCTGCAATTAATGCACATAGTCACTCGACTTTCATGAGAGCAGAGGGATTCTTACCTTTTGATTATTACATTCCTGATAAATCTGCCAAGCAAGATCTTTATCATCCATCAACAGAGAAGGCTGATATTATACTACCAAGTTTTGGTGGTGAGACAAAGATTGGATCTCTATATGGTGGATATGGAAAGAGTGCAGACATTTATGATTCCTCAGGAAACCATGTAGCAATGACAGGACATGGTGATCTAGCATATGAGGAAGGCGGTGAAACTTTATCCAAACCTCATACCGCATTAATTGCTGAGAAAGGTCCTGAGTTTGTAATCGATACCGACTCATATATGGCAATCAAGAAGGCATACCCTGGTCTTCTTCCTGCGATTAATGAAGCAGATGGTGCGAAAGCACTTCAGGGTTTGATGGACTTTGCTAGTTATGAAAGACCACAAGAACCAGAACCAGAGATGGCAATGGCAGGGGGTGGGATGAACGAAACACCAACATATTCTGGAGATGACAAAATATCAACAATGGGATCATCATCTCCAATACCCAGATCATCTGACAATTCATTTGAAATTACTTATAAATTTGGTTAAATAGGTATAGTGGGAAATTAAAATGGCAGAAGCACAAGGACAAAAAGAGGGACCATCTAATATAGAAAATGCTTTCATAAGTAGCATTGACGGGCAGAATAGTGTAGATATATCATCTGGTATCGTCAATCTCAAATACTATGAAAGTATTCTTCAAGATGGTGTTATGGGTTCGGTGGTGTTTGCTGATGCAGGTAATTCTGTAAAGGGTAAAACGGTCATGGAGGGTCTTCCACTTACAGGAAGTGAGTTTATACAATTAAAGATGACGGACAATAATGACGTTGAGTTGAAGCAAACAATGGTTATTACAAATCCAACTCCAATTTCAGAGGAGTCAAATAAAACATTAGTTGTATGCTCCTTAGTATCAGAAGCGTATGCAAAGAATGATAATACATCAATCTTTGAAAGGTTTGATGGAAAGATCTCTGATCATGTAGAAAAAATTCTCACCGATAATAATTACCTCGCAACCGCAAAGGGTTTGGATGTTGAAATTACAAGTAACAACTTATCTGAGTTTGGTTTGCGTAGAAAACCATATTTTATGTTGAATTCATTTGCGAAAAAATCTGTTCCTGACGGTGGTTTGGGAAATGTAGCTGGATATTTTTTCTTTGAAACATCTGAAAAGATGGTATTTAAATCAATCGACTCTTTATTTGATAAAGAAAAGAACAAACCAAAAAGATCTATCATTTATAATGAATCTAACTCCAAAGGAAGAGTGTTATCAGACATAATGAATGGTGGAAGAGGAAAGGATGGAACACCTGCAGGATATGATTACAAAGCAATGACATATGATAGAGTCACAACAGATGCGGTGAAGAGAAATAACATGGGAGCAAACTCTACTGTTACAATTACATTTAGTCCATTCTCCAAGGAATTTAATAGAACCGTATTGTATTCATCTTCCATTCCCACCGATGGAGAGGCGATAATTAAAGAACCATTATCAACTGCTGGTTTGGATTTACCTACATTCAATCCGAATCTAGTTAAAGAGTTTTCAAGAACCACACTATCTTTATTTGATGTTGGAACTTTTGATACAGAACCATTAGCAAATAATGAATCTGATTTTGAAATTGAGGACATTCTCAATCAATCAATTATGAGATACAATCAAATGTTTGCTACGAAAGTAAATATTACTATCGCTGGAGATTTTGAACTGCACGCAGGAGATATGATATTTTTTGACGCTCCGTCACCACAAGCAGACACAAAGAATGATGAGGTTGACAGGCAGAGTGGTGGTCTATATATTATAGCAAGTCTATGTCATTTTATAAGTCCTGAAAGAACTCTCACTAAACTTACTTTAATTAGGGATTCTTTTGGAAGAGATGGAAATCACACACTAAGAGATTAACAAACATGGAAAGCATCGAAAAGCACATCGAACAAGATAAGAAAATTCTTGAGAATCCAACGACATCTCCACAACAACGTCGTCATGTTGAGGGAGAACTTGAAGAGCTAGAACTGTATGTAAAAAATCATCACAAAGAGATTGATGCAGGAGATCATCATGATCCAACTCCACTTGAGTTATTTTGTGAGGTCGAACCAGACGCAGATGAGTGTAGGGTTTACGAAGACTGAGTATGCAACAGGGAGCATTATTTGATTCTGGTATTTTAGGAACAAGTTTCCAGTGGTGGATCGGACAGATCGCTGATGACTCAACCTGGAGAGAAAACATTATAAGCACAGTATCTTCTGAACCCTATGAAAATAAAGGTTGGGGTAGAAGATACCGGGTAAGAATACTTGGTCTTCATGATCAAGGTGAAGAAGAAATACCATCCGATAAACTTCCCTGGGCACAGATAATGTACCCGGTGACTGCTGGTAGTAGCAATACTAATAGTATGCAGTCACCAAATCTCCGTCAGGGGAACATAGTATTTGGGTTCTTCCTTGATGGGCAGGAGATGAGAATCCCTGTAATCATGGGAGTGATGGGAAATAACGCTCAGACGATTGGTTCCACGGAAATTGGAACTAATCGTGTCACAAACAAACAACCAGGATCACTTGCAATATCAGGATATGCGACTGGAAAAATACCAAAGGATCCAGGCACTGGTGAGAAAGAAACACCACCCGATAGTGATTTATCGGCAGTAAGACCTGGAGCACCGCCAGAGAGTGCTCCAATTCCACAAGGTGTTAAACTGAATAAGTATGGGTTAAGATCTGATTTAACTCCTACTCCTGAACAGTTTGCAGATGCTCAAGAGGCAAGGAGAGAGGCAGAAAGGTTGGGTCTCTCTTTTGCAGAGACTGAAGATCTTGTATTAAGAAGAGTTGCTGATGGAATAGATAATAGAAAAAAAGGGCACAACAGTCCAAATACACCACCAAAAGCACCACCATTTAGAGAGAGTCCTGATGTTCAGCAGATTACTGCTGGCGATATAAAAAGGGACGAAGAATATAAGAAAAAGACTGCCCTTGCAAAACCTGATGATTTTATTCAATCCGTAATTAAAGCAATTCAAACGGTCATTGATAATCTATCTGCTGCTATTGATAAGCATCTACATAGTATTCAAAGTTATACTGATGCGGTATCTAATGTAGGAACTTCACTTGAAGATATAATGCATAAGGCAGCATGTGAGATTACAAAATATATGAAAGTTATATTTGATAAAGTAATGGAGTTTGTATTGAAGCAACTGAATGTAGTGATGTCAGAGGTTGTGTCAGCACTTCCAACAAGTCTGAGAAATTACTTTGGGGATTTAAAAGAAATACTAACTGCAGCAATAACTAAATTATATAATGAAATGACTGGTGGACTCTGTGATCAAATTAAAACAGTTCTTAATAACACTATTGAACCCTCAAAAAAAGAAGAGGAAGCAAAGATAATAGCAAATGAAAATCCAAACGGAATTAAGGAGTTTAGAACGAATCCGGGAGTTACAGTTTGTCAGGCAGAAACTCTCACCGCAACTCTTTTAGCGTCTAATAAGAAAAAAATTGATAAGGCAAACAGTAATGCTATTGGAAACATTAATTCATACATCGATGGAATACAAAGTCAAATGGGTTCTATAGGTGGATTAGTTTCTTCTGGCAGTGATGCGATCAGCGGTGGAATAGGTGCGTTTTCTGCTGCTGGTGATTTTATGAGCACTGCTTCTGAAGTTTCTGGTAGTATGAGTGGAGCACTGAACATGATTCCTGATATTAGTTCAGGACTTGGTGGTGCATTAGAATTTACAAATATAATCTATAGTATATTTCCTGGAGAGTTGGAACCAAAGAAAGCGTTATCTGATTTTTATCAACTAGCATCTGGTGGAGGTGGAACTGCAGATAAAGAAGAACCATCCCTATCAGTTATTGGAGAATATATCAAAGTTGATGCTGAAAGTGGCATTAATGAACTTGATACCCCTAGAGAGTTTACTGCTAAGACAGAGGATTCTTTAGAGTTTGCTCAACCAACTGCGAACACACCTAATGTTGAATTATCTCCAGACAAATCACTTCAAGCAACATTAGATAGAGAAGATGCTGCCTATGAGAAAGCATTAGAAAAAGAAAAGGAAGAGCGTGATGCCGCACGAAGACTTCTCGATGGCGAAACTGTTGATGGACAAAGCTTTGAAATATCCGGATAAATAAAACAAATGACATCAGAAGTAAAACTATAAGATGACACTAGGGAAGTCTGACAGAAAGAATAAATCAGAGTATAAAATCTTTGAAGGCAATCTTCAGGATAATGATGCCGTTCGTGTCGGGTATATTGACAAAAAAAGAGGATATATTTCGGGTCTTTCCGTTTTTGAGGCAAACAAATATGCTGAGAAAAATCCTGGCACTACTTTCATCTTTAAGAATAGAAGAAAGATTAGATATTTAAATATAAATCAAGTTAATAAACTTACAAATCGGAACACTTTACCAAAAAATGGAAATTTTGAGTTATTTAAAGAAGATGGATCTTTTAATGCATGTGATACTGTTGAAGGATTAAATCCTGATATAGATTATGATGATAATGATGACCTGGCAAAGGATTGTAAGACGGAGGTTGTTATTGAGGGTGGTGGTGGAGTAGGTGCTTTCGGATCACCAATAATCGGTGAGGATGGTTCGTTAATGCATGTACGTATCGTGCATGGAGGATTTGGTTATAAACTTCCCCCACAAGTTCGTGTTTTTGACACCTGCAATATTGGAGGAGGAGTTAGAGCATTCTCTGTTCTTGGGAATACGGGGGAAATCGAAGAAACATATGATGATATTGAGGATGTTGAGGAGTATAATTTTAATAATCGTAGACCTCTATCATTAGATTTAACTGATAATCTTTGGGGGAAAACATATTCACTTACTGATCAAATAGTTTTGGGTGATTGGGATCCAACACAAATCCTTTCTCTGGAAAGAGATACTGGATTTGTACAGGAGTTAAATCGCTATCTAGATTTCCTTAAAAGTTTTAATCCAAACAAACCATGGTGGACAACAAGAGACACAAATCCAGTAAGAGTTGTTGGATCAAAATCTAATACATTGTATCCTGTTGAGCACTGGGCATGGGGTGGAAGTAAAATTGAAGATGATTTATTTGTTGCTGTAGAGTTTGAAGCATTTGGTCAAGGTTCACATAAAAATCGTAATGTTTATTTCCAGTTCACATCTAGGGATGGAAGTCATTCATTTAGGGTTAAGGGTGTGACTGGTGAAAAAAGAAGTGGTAAGACACGGAGAGACGTGCATCAAGTTCTGGCAAATACGACTTATGATGTTGAAATTAGAACAAGGCAGGGTAGAAGCGCACGCGAAAAATTTAAAAGACTTGATGAAGTTGTTCTTGAACAAGGTCTTTTAGAAGATGGTGGTAGAAATGCAAAGGAATCCAAGAAGTTTCAAACTTCGGGGCAAAGAAGTAGAATTATATTTGCAGATGTAGTTGGATCGGCGAACGACAATGACGATATTCAAGTCATGTCAAACATAGGAAATTTCAAAGCACATGATAGAAGAACAATTGAACTTGCCGAAGAAGCTTCCGGTAGAGTGGAAGATAGAGTGGCGAACTTAACGTCAATAGTATTAGATGCTGAAGCAAAAATTAAAAATCTTGAGGCAAAAGGACCTTTAACTAAATCTCAAGTCGAAATATTAGAAGAACACAGAGGTGATAAAACTTTCCATGAGCAAAAAATTGAAGAAATAACTCTCAAGAAGAGAAATAGAAAAACTTATGATTTAACTTTCCGAGTTAATAGAAGAAAGGATAAAACTTTTACTACTGAACTTGATAAGACATTCATGAATAGGTATGCTGTTGGTCCTCAACAAGCATCAAATCTTCCTGGAACTGATAAAGGTGGGAAACTTTATACAATGGTTTGGAAACAAAACTTTCCTCATCCAGGAGAATATAAATTCAGGGGTCTTTGTGATCATAGAGGCACTGTTTATTTTGATGGAGAATTTTTGATGGAACTCCCAGGTATGAGGGGGTTGAGAAAAAATAGAGAGAAACCATCTAAGTTTGTATCTTATGATGTTAAAAGATCTGGTCCACATCAAATTAAGATTGAACTTCAAAATGAAGTTGTGAAGACTGTAGAACAGAGAACCTTGACCTCAGTAAAAACAAAGAAAAATAATACCAATGATGTTGAATTTGTTGTTCTTGCACAAGGAAGTCGTCGTCATAGAAGAATTAAATTTGTATTTACAAATAAAGATGATCCAAATGATACATTTACCGTTGAAAATCTAAAAAAAGGTGTTGATAAAGATACAGTCACTCATAAAGTAGTTGCAAATACTACATATACAGTCCAAGCTGTGGCAACAGCAAAGATAAAAGATGAACCGGTGGACGGTCAAAAGATATCTATTTTTTACAAAGGATTAAATGATAGAAATCTGTCTAATGACAACGCAATTAAACCCTCTAGAATATCTAAAAATAATAAAACAATAGTTCTAGTTGATAATAAAGGTAATGATACAAATGCTACCTTTAAAATTGTTTCAACGGATCCAGGTATAAATGCAAAGTTTTCTGATGATGGGAAGGATTTAGTAACCAAATTCACCGATAAAAAGAGAGGTAAAATAACCTTACGTTTAGATTGGAATGATGAAAAAGAGGATGGTCGTTCCGTTAGAAAGATTACTGTCTTAAACAAAGTTTTCAAACTTTCTGGAGACACTGGTAATGTCGAACACACAATCGATGTTGAGAGAGATGGTGTCGATAGTTTTGAATCACTTGTAGAGCAGGGAATTATTGAGCAAGGAAAGAAAAAGAAAGAGGGTGGGAGAGGAAGTTCAAATACTATTTTTGCTGACTATCTTGGATCGGCAAATGATAATGATGACATGCAAATTAAAGTGGAAAATGGAGGTGTCTTTACTACAAGAAGAAAAAGGGTTAGAAAAGGTAGTAATGTACGTAGAAGCACTTTTGATTTAGAGTTTGTATATGAAGAAACTGAAAGACTGAGAGGATTAAAACAAAAAATATTAAGTAAGGGACTTTCGACTGAAGAAGTTTTAATAGAAAGAGAGCGTGTATTTAACACCAAAGAATTTATTGACAAGGCAGATAGACCACTCTATAGAACTAATCCCAATCTAAGAGGAAAGCAGGGTGATTTCTTCAACGAAAATGCGATTACACCTTTTAACCCGTTGGAAGTTGATCCAAATTACCCGGAAATTAAAAAAAGAGACAAGAATCCATCTGCCGCTTCCCCAATAGTTAAACCTCAGGTAAAATTTATAGAGAGAGATGGCGTTCCTAAATTAAAAATAACTGGTACGGGAAAAGTAAAAATTGGATTTGGACTTAAAGTAGATGACAATCTTGTAACCTCTGGTGTTTTTGCCCGTCAAATTGATATTCAAACTGACGACGGGTTACTACAATTAAAAAGAGATATTTCAGAGAGCGTTTCCCGTAGAGGAAATACTACAGTTACAAGATTAGTTGGAAGAGAAAGAGAAGAGATATATGGATCAGGAGTTTTTACTGCTGGACAGGAATATGATATTAAAATGATTCAGTCTAGCTCTGGATCTGGATTTAAGGCAACAGATGAAACCATAATCTTTGATGATAATTCTGACAATGGTATAGATAAAAATGGTCTTCTAAGAGTCGAATTTATAAACAGATTAGATAGTAGACCTAAACCTTCAGAGATACCAGAAATTCCTATTGCTGATTCTAATGATTATGCTGGGACGCATGACATTGTATGGAATAATATCAAGTTTCCTGTTACTGGAAATTATGTGGTTGAAGTAGAGGTTGATGATGAAGTTGAAATAGAGATTGGTAATAAAAAGAAAGGTAGAGGATACGTTAAAATTAATAAGGATGGATTTACAAAATCGGGGAGAAGCACGGGCAAGACAGTATATACTCGGGAGATTGAAGAAGGAACATATGATATTAGAGCTGCATTAGTTCAAAAACCAGGCAAGTCAATTAATAATGGCAACCCTATGGGACTTGCTATGAGTATAAAGGTTGTATATGCACAGATTGATGATGAGGTTGTAGTCAAAAAATCATGGAACGAAAATCCATTTGGCGTAGCATTAACAATCAATGCTCCACTACCACCAGTTCCAACTGAACCAATTCCTCCTCATGAAGGTCCTTGTCCCCCAAGTCCTTTCTGGCATACGAGACATGAAAATTTGAATAGCGAGGATGATTGGTTCCCGGTAAATCATAGAAATGATAATGGCAGTAAAACCTGGACAGGATTTATGAATCGATATGCCGTGTCTCCTATTTTACCTCTTGGCACAAGGGGTAGTGCTAAATCAGGAACGGAATTTACTACAAGATGGAGAATAGATGCTCCATATAGAGGATTCTATACTCTCAAAGGTGCTGCAGACGATAGGGCATTGGTTACATTCACTCAAGGTGATGCTATTAAGGGACCATTTAAATTGAACGGTTTTAAAACTGAGAAAGCAGATCTTAAACCTTACAAGGTTGAACTAGATGAGGGTGAAGCTATTATTGAAATTAATCTTAAACAATCAGAAGATAAAAGACAAAGAGAAGTTAGAACGAAAGTCTTCGACACACAAGATTGGGTCGCAAAACCAACAGACAAATCACTTGATAGAGTTCCTGTTGATTTTGATGTTTTTGGTCAGGGAACTAAAGGCAACAGGGAAATTAAGTTTTTATTTGATGAGATCGGTGGATCACATCAGTTTATTATTGATAACGTTAAAAAAAATAATACTACTGAAACTGTTGAGAAGAAAGTAAAAGTTGGTGTCAATTATAAAGTTACTGCATTGGTGACTGGTAAAACTTCACCAACAAAATATATTAAAACCGAAATCCCCATTACATATAATATTGACAATCCAAAGGAGTTTGGATATCGGATTGAGTCAAATGGACAAAAAATAGAATTCGATGATGATGCTGTACGTTTTACAAATTTAGGTAGAAGCAGTAATACTAGAGAAGTGAAAGACTTTGATGTGAATGCAACTCTTAAAATCGAATCAAAATCACCTGGAGTGACAGCAAAGTTTTCTGATGATAGTAAAAATTTAATTATAAATGGTCCCGATGGAGGTGATGTTACAATTAAATTTGAGTGGAATGATAATCCAACGACATCTGGTAAGGTATTTAAATCAATTGAAATATCTGGAGAAACATTTAAACAGACTGGTGAAAGGGGTAATGTTACTAAGACAATTAAAATTGGATCTGCTTCAAACCCCACTGGTCTAGATGAAAAAATTCTTGAGCAGGGAGTGCTTCAGAGAGGATTTGGAAATGCCAGAGGCGTAGAGGAAAGCGGACAGTCTAAAACAAGTAATATTGTTTTTGCTGACTATGTTCAGTCATTTAATGATGATAATGACATGCAAATAAGATGTACTGAGGGCATCTTTACTCCATCTAATAAAAGAAAAGTATTTAAGGATAAGGGTAGAGGCACTTGGGATCTCACGTATCGCTTAGATAAAAATTTACAGACAGTAAGGCAGATTGATTCGGTTGATGGCGCAACTTATAATAGTAAGAAAAATAAAATCGATGATGATGGTAATATTATTCAACCAAGACTCGCAACATATAAAAGAGGAAAACTAGGAAGGCGATTATCTCCATTCTTTAAAGAAGGAAGGGATGCTAGTGAAGAAATCCAAGGAAAAACTTGGGAGATGACTTGGGATAATGTTGATTTTCCAATCACAGGAAACTATTTAATTAAAGCAGAGGCAGATGATATTCTTTTTATTGACATTGATAATAAGAGATTGGGCACTGTTAGAGGTGGATCTATTAAACGATTGAGTGCTGATGTGGCACAGGGAAAGAGAAAAGTTAAACTCACTCTTAGAAATAGAAGAGTTTCTGGATCAACATTTAGAGAAAATCCAACTTATGCTTCAGTCAGAATAACTTGTCTTGTTCCAGATCAAATTCAAGATGATAGATCATGGAGATTAAATCCCACTGGTGTCAGTGCTGTATTAATTCCACCACCTTGTAAAAGAAATGTTGGTGGAATTGGTACGATTGCACAAATTATCGTCCCCGAACCAGGGAATGGATTTACAACAACATTTGTACCACCACCAGGAATAGGAACACCTACAACTGTACCACCAGGAACTCCTCCACCACCAATTAGACCTCCAGGAACTCCTCCTCCACCAGGAATTCCTGTTACACCAATCACTACTCCCCCTATAACTGGGATAGGAACAGATGATTTTATTATTACCACAACAGGCGGGACCAGCACCGGACCACCACCTGTCGATGATGATATAGATATAGACGATCCCCCTCTAATCATACCAACACAATTGATTGGAAAAGGTATTCATATCGGTGAACCTGGTATTGGATATACTTCCGGTGACCCGCTAATTATTAGAGGGCAAGGTGGTGATAGTAATCTTCCTCCGATTAGATTGCCAATTATTGTAGGACCTTTTGGTCGAGTAATTGATATTGTTTTCCCAGAACTTCCCATTCCAGAGGAGATTACTATAGGATCCGGCATCGGACCACCATCCCTAGAGAACCCAACAATTATTCCTGATATTGGACTTCAAACAACACGAAAACCCACTATTATACCACCATATACAAGTACACCTATCGTTGATATTGATAGTCCAACAGGAGCAGGATTCAAAGGTGTTCTAATTTACGATCTAATTGTCGATCCTATCGACCCAGAACCAGGAACCATCATACAAATCACAGATCTTGCTGGACTCAAGAAAACTGGATATGTCAGAGGTCGTGCATATTATGGCGAGGTATATTATGAAAATGGTATACGATTTGCTGGAAGATATAAAACAGCAGGCACTCCCATTCAAGTTTTCGATACTCTGCTTGAAAGTATTGAGGGTGAAGTTACAACCAGACCTTCTGCTATTCAGAGATCTGGTACAGACGTTACTAATAATGATCCTAGACTTAACATTCCAGGAACCCCTGAAAATCTCACTTAAATAGAAACTATCTAATCATGTCAACTAAATCCTCATCCAAACTGTCTAGAAATGGGCAGCGAACATCAAAGGCTAATTATACCGCTATCAGCTATGGAAATGATCATGGGCAATTAAGTTTTGGTAAAATCCATAAAGATGGTGGAACCACCTCCGGAGTTATGTTACAGGCAAAGGAGGGTCGGCATCAATTCTCCATGGATAATGACGGACAAAGACCGGGATGGACCAGTTTAACATCACCCGGTGCGGTACAAGTTAAGTGTGGTATGGATCTTGAGGAGGAGCAGGTAGGTATCTTCTTTAATGCTGAGAATGGTGATATTGACATTATCGCCACTAATGGTAAAATAAGGATGCAGGCTAATGATATTGAGTTAGTTTCTATTGGTGGTGGTACTGATAGTGGTCATATAAAAATGACAGCATCTGAATCAATCACCATGGATGCAAAAAAGATTAATGCGTCAGCAAAAAATCTTTTGAGATTATCATCTCCAGCTATTTGTGAATTAATTGCTAATGGTAGACTTAAGTTTATATCCTCCGTGATCACAACAGCAACCGATGGTTGTAAACTCAAAGATAGTAAATACAATCATCAATATCATCATAATAAAGAATTTTCCTTACCAGCATGAGGTAATATGTTTTTAGACGACGTAAATATTGGTGGACAACTTAAAGTGGGAACTGGTATTGTCCCTGCTTGTGGAGAGAGTTTGGCAAAAGTCAATGGTTCTATGTATTGTGAAGGACCAGCAGTTTTTGGAGGTCAATTAGAGTTCCCAACTCCATATGCGACCGTTTGTATTGGTGGATATGCAAACTCTGATAGTTCTCCCGTCTCTGCATTGACTGGAATAGTTCCTGGTATTCTCTTACCTGGTGGTAATCACAGTCCATATTCACTTGGAGTATCTGGTAACACAGCACTGCTTGGAGAACTGGATGTTGGAAAGAATGGATTTATTGGACAGAATTTGATTGCACAGGGTCATGTAATATCAAATAATGGAGGACACATTCTTGCTGCGAAGAAGAACTTTGACATTCCTCACCCAACAAAAGAAGGATGGAGATTAAGACATACCTGCCCCGAAGGTCCTTCAAACGATGTCTATATCAGGGGACAAGTCTTAAATAAGAAGGAAATTATCTTACCTACATACTGGAAAGAACTCGTTGACTGGACAACAATCACAGTCAATCTGACGCCTATTGGTGCTCATCAAAATGTAATCGTCAAAAGAGTTGATGAGGAGAAAGTATATCTACAAGCACAGGGTGGTATGCCTATTCACTGCTACTATCACATCTATGCTGAAAGAGCAGATGGCGAAAGACTTATTCCAGAGTATGAAGGAGAAACACCAGCAGACTACCCAGGAAACAATGATGAGTATTCAGTGTCTGGATATCACTACGACAAGAGAGGTTAATAATGGTATTTGAATTTTTAAGACCACAAAATAATTGGAGAACTCACTGCGGAGACCAACCGACATTTGGAAGATTCTCTACGCGATTTGATTTTCCAACAAAAGCAATCACTCAGGCAACAGATTATCCACCTGAAGCATGTCAACCTTGGGTGCATTACAATATGGCACTGGGTAATCTTATCGTGCTTAGGAATCAGGGCGTCGGTCAAACGCTAAACGTTGGTGGTGTTGTTAACTCACCAATATTTAAGGGAACACTAGTTGGAAATGTTGTTGGAGATGTAAGTGGAAATGTTGTTGGTAATGTCACAGGTAGGGCGAGTGGAAATAAGTCTTTTGATATTCCACATGTCACCCAAAAAGGAAAAAGAATACGACATGTATGTGCCGAAGGACCAGAATCTGGTATCTACATACGAGGAAGACTAGAGGGAAAAAATGTTATTGAACTGCCTGAGTATTGGGAAGGACTTGTAGACCCAGACACTATCACCGTCACTTTGACACAGATTGGAACATCTCAGGATTTGATTGTTGATAGTGTTGATTGGGGAAAAGAAGTTAAAATTAGATCAGGTAATGCATCTAGTATCAATTGTTTCTATGAAGTCTGGGGTGCTAGACATATTAATCCAGATAATCCAGATGAAAAATTACATGTAGTTTATGATGGTGAGTCTCCAG
>VMHT01028949.1_pt1 | contig 19894 bp, 18 predicted proteins | sample 4693611 | NCBI WGS metagenome assembly VMHT01 (sample SAMN12280063, study PRJNA550983) | marine metagenome | isolation source: seawater sampled from same location over 5 years 0.02-0.2 micron viral filtrate | place: USA: collected off the coast of southern California halfway between the port... ...
AAGGTGACGGGGCTTTCGATAAGATCATATCTGCAATACAAGACGGCCAATAGGGGCGCAAGGTAAAGTGATTTCATTATCTTTGTCTTACAAGGCAATAGGTAATGAACGAGGATTACATAAACGTTATTGAGGAATTAAGGTCAAGAGGCAAAACTGATCAGTTTATTGCTAACTACCTTACTTACAATCCTAAATACAAGCTGGACCGCAACACGGTTGGTTCACTTCTAAATATAGATCCAAAAAAAAAAGAAAAGGAAGAGAACCCGTTTACTCTTTCTTCATCCATCTCTTCGGATATCGTCTTGGCTTCTCCTTCGGAGTTGACAGAGAGGACGCAGAATCCCATATCTGACGCTTTATCCCCTTCTATTAAGGAGGAGGAGCTTGACCCACAGATCAAGCAGTGGAGGAACTACAACATCTCTGAAGGCCTCCATGGTGACGTAAACATGTACGACACTGAAGACATGCAAAGTGCGTATGTCACTGATGCTGTCGATTGGTCTTTAGAGAACAACGTCTTTGAGCAAAATCTTAGCAGGGAGGACGTGCTCGGTAGTGACAATCAGGCTGAAATGACTGATGATCAGGCCAATAACATTAGGTCTGCTATGTCTGCTTACGATGAATTTCTAAAAGGAAAAGGCGAGAAAAGCGTTACTGACGAACAGTTCTCTGAAAGAGAGAAAGATGCAAAGGCGCTATCTATAATAAAGACATATACCAATCGTATGCAGCAAGACTTTAAGTCTACTCATACGGATATGATGGCTCAAAACTTAGAGTATAAGAGGGCTATAGAAGAAGCGGAGGCTAAATTAAAAAGCGGTGAGCTTACCAAAAGGGGATATGAGAGCGCTACAGGTAGGGCCTTTCAAATTCACGCTGAAGACTACTGGAAAGAAAAGTTTAACGGATATACTTCTGAGATCCTGGAGTCGCTTCCAGAAGACCTTAGAGAAGACAAGGGGTTTCTAGAAGACTTTTCTGAAGACATTTACGATAAGTCAGGCAGAAGACTAAGGCTCGATCTTGACGGCGACAACGTATACAACGAAGGCATACCCATCCTAAGTCAGGTTTCAGACATGGTTCTGGGTACCGTCGCAACAGCAGTAGATATTGTAGGTCCTACCCTTGCAGCTGCAGCTGGTTCAGGAGGTTTTTCTTCGGGAATGCAAGCTGGCATGCGCAGATTAGCGTATGATGCACAGAGTGAACTTTCGGAATACCTGAGGAGCAACATAACAGACTACCAGGATTACGAGTACTTTTCTGTAGATGAAGACGAAAACTTGTTCAACCACGTCGCACACGGTGTTGGCGACGTAAGCCGTGCTGTCGGGGAGATGTTGCCGTACGTGGGGTTGGCCATGACTGGCCCTTTTGGGATAGGAATATTAGGAGCTACTGGAGCTATAAGCACATTTTCTGAAAGCTACTATTCAGACGTAGATAGAGCTAAAGAGGGTCTTGACCCTGTCTTTGATCCCGATAGCGCTTTAGACAATACATCAAGGCTTGCTATGAGCGCAAGTGTTGGAGCTATTCAGGCGTACGGCGGAAGGATATTAGGGCGTATTGCTGGAAGGGCTGTTGGTCAGGCCGCAGCGGGAGGGCTAACAAACGGCATGGTAAGAGGCCTTATGGGTGGTGCAGGTAAGGTCGCCACAAAATCAAGAGCTCTTAAAGCGTATCTTCTTGCTCAAGGTATTGACGCTTTTGGTGAAGGACTCGAAGAGGTAGTAGAGAACTCTGTACAGAGGGCATTTGAAAGCGGTCTGGGTGACAGCGATATAACCTGGAATGAGTTTGTTGCTGAAACACAATTTGCTTTTGCTGAGGGTGTTAAGGGTAGTGCTGGTATAGCTGGTGGTGGTCTTGCCTTAGGTAGAGGAAGAAGATCTGGACAACAAATACTTGACGGAGATGTATCCCTCATTACAGGTCCTCAAGCGGCTACTATGTCAGTTGCGGACCCTAGCTCTTCCGAAGTGGAGGCAGACAATGAATCCCTTGTTATAGAAGGTACCTCCAAAGAGTCTTACGAAAAATCCTCAGGAGAGATTGAAAAACACAGACGTGAAAACGAGAGGAGGTATAGGGTTATTAAGCTAAGATACCCTGAGGCTTTTGACAAAATAGCTAGAATGGATGCCTTGATTGCCAGCAAAGCAAATAAGGCAGGAGCTATTTTCTCTAAGTACGGCGAAGGCGATGCTGTGTCAGAAGAGGATCAGCAAGCATTGTCTCAAATAGAAAAGGAGTACAGGGCACTTATAGAACAGAGGGCTAAGCTTTACAACTCCTTTAAAGGAGAATCTCTTGAGCTTACAGGTCAGGAAGCTAAGAACATAGACAAGGCCAGGATCAATAGAAAAGTCAAGGACGTTGATGACGAAATCAAGCTCTTTGAAGAGACGGTAGCGGAACAAGACGAATTAGCGGGAACAACATCTGCTGACCCTGATGCTAGGGCTAAGGCAGAAATGGAGCTGGAAAGGGCTAAGGCGAAAAGAGAAAAAATACAACAGCTGTCTAACGACATAGACAAAGCTAACGAGGACATCGCCAGTGCTGCCGATCAGATGGGAGGAGAGGCAAGCGAGGGTGCAGCAGCTGAGATAAAAGAGGCAGAAGAAAATAAAGCTAAACTTGAACAGGAGCTTCTTGACTATCTGGAAATCAAAGGAGAAGGCCTTGGAGTAAATCCGAATTTGGGGGCAGAAGAACAGACTGAGGCATCGAAACAACAGGGTAGAAAAGCTCAGGTTGAAAGCCACTCTAAGAATGGAGGGAGCACCTTCTCCTTGGATGGTCAAAATATGTCAGGTCAACCAAGGGCTAGTGTCAGCATATTCCCTGAAAGAACCAAGCTGGTAGACGGCGAGACCGTAACTGAAGAGGACATTGAGTCTTTCGTAGAAGAAAACAAAGACCTGTTCGAAGGGAACGAAGACGTGCTCACTGTAGGGACTTGGTTTGATTCAGAGTCAGGTAAGACGTATGTAGACGTTATAACTGTCGTAGACAAGAAATCAGCTTCGGAGTTGGGTAGGCAGTACAATCAGAAGGCTGTTTGGGATTTAGAGTTCAATAGAGAAATTGATACTGGAGGTGATGGAGAGGCTCAGGCTGACGCCAAGCCTGAAGCGGAAAGAATTTCTGACATAAGGTCTATACTGGGTGTAGAGGCAGAGACACAGGCAGAAGCAGAGACACAAGCACAAGCTGAAACAGACACAGAAGAGAAATCTTCAGACACGAAAACAAACAGAGAGAATAGAGGCATAGAAGGTCAATTCACGGATCATAGGGCAAATAAAGACGGGACGTTTGGAATCATAGCTAAGGGAGCCCTTACAAAGCGTATGTCCAGGTTCCTAAACAGCAACATAACCAGGACTGTAGCCAACCTTATTTCTAGAGGAAAGACTATCTCTATCCGCGTTCACGACACTGCTGAGTCTGGCAACTTTGCTGATGGTGTAGGAGAAAGTGGGGTTAATGGATTCTACACGGAAAGATCAGGGGGTGAGATTGTAATACACGTAAACCCAGCTCTTATAACAGAGCTAATGGAAACCAAAGGGAAGAGCTTTGAGGCAGTAGTACTTGAGGAGTTGATGCACGCTACAGTGGGCGCAAACCTTAACTCCCTTTATATAAAAGACAAGGTTGCGGCAGAGAAGATGCTCGATGAGCTCTACAGAATAGCTGACCCAGAAGTTGCAGAGCAAGCGAAACGAAAAAGAAAAGCTTACAAAGAAGCTTACGTTAAACAGAACAATAAAAAGAAAAGTAATAAGTTAACAGAAGCTGAAATTGATGCCATCGCCTTTGAGGAGGCTGCTCTAGAGGTAGGAGCTGAGATGTCTGAAAGCCTAAACAAAGCAGAGCTAAAGGCAAAAGAAAATATCCTCGATAGGATCAGGGTATTGTTTAACCAGATGTACAGAACTCTGGGGGCACCCAAGGAGTTCGTTATTGATGACATAGCGAGTGCTGAGCAGCTAGTACAGGCCATGGGCATGATCCATAAGTACGGGGCTGGCGTCAGCGTTGAACAAAAAGTACAAGGGCAAACAGACTCAGATAGAGCCTCTTACGCGGGCAAGAAGCCAGTAAAGGTTATGTCATTGCCAGAAGAGGGATCCTTTACAGTATTTTATAGTAAGCCTACTTACGGGAGAGGCGAAACGGTTGGGCTTCAGATAGGAGACCAATTTAGATCTCAAGACTTCAACGGTAAGTGGCACTTTGTAAACTGGTGGAAGCGGGCAACTAAGATGGGGCAGATCCCCTACGGAAGCTGGGAGATTGACTTTGGTGACGGCTCACAACCTTTTGATGCTAATGCCTTGAAGAAGTGGAAAATGTCCCCTCCAAAAAAGAGAAAAACAGCCGAAGAAAAGAGGAGAGAAGAAGTCAAGCTAAAGCAAGCTGAGTCAGCAGCTTTGTATGATGTTTTTAAAAACACTTTAGGAGATGTAAAAAACTTCAATGGTGTAAGAAACGATAAGTCAAGGGAGGCGGCAGAGCAGGTCTTTGGAAATGAAGAAGTACAAAGGAGGATCGACTTCTACAGATCTAGCTTTGGGTTTTCAGAAACTCAATACACATCAGAAGAGCTGGCTCAGATAAGGCTGAAGGTAGAAGAAAACCTAGGCCTGCGTAAACCAGAGGACGGGGACGACCTGATGGCAGAGAGGGCTTCTTTGGTTAACATTTCAGAGGAGTCTCACGCAAGGAAAGAGCCTATTACTAGGGCTGAAGCGATAGGCAAGCTGGCAAGGAGAATTGTATGTGGTGGAGTTGCGTTCGATTGTAACATACCTAAGTCAGGTATGATTCGAAACGACCTCATGAATCAGATAGCAAAGAATGTGTCAGGTTCAGAAAGAACCCCGTCTAACATAGCTGCTGACATATTGCCTGTAGTACAATACCACTTAGGGGACAGATTAAAAAGGACTGGCAGGGACATACGTAAAATAGACGAGGAGATAAAAGAGGTCTACAATCAGGTCTCAGACTACATGGAAGAAGTGCATGGAGATTTATTGCCAGATAATCACAGGGATCACTTCGGTGTTTTTGCTGGTATTCTAGCGGTTACATCCAACGGTGCTACAGCCGAATCAAATCTTGCCATAGCTATTAGGATATATGACTCTTACATCTATGGTATTTCTCAAGGTAATAGCCCTAAAACCGCTGTAAGTAAGTTCGTGCTGGATGGCATTGAACAAGCTAACCCAGAAGTAATCATCAATGAAGGAGACATAAACAAGCAGAGAGCGGGTGCTATCAGGACTTCTCTTGAGAGGCTGTTTGCTGATGCTGATCGGTACTTCGTAGACGGAGTTTTTGACTCTGAAAAAATGGCTTCTGCTTACGGAAACACAAGCGGTGGCAAAGCGCAAGGTAGATATATATTAGGCGTTTCCGACGCGGCTAAGACAGGAGAGCATGCTGCTGGGATGATGGGGGCAGGTCAACACGCTTTCTTGGAGACAGAAAGATGGGTGCGTAGGTTCATGCACGTGTTCCAAGGTAAGTTTGTTCCCCTGTCTGGAGATACGTTAATCAATCAGGACGCTATAAAGGCCGCTGAGTCTCTCGCTGAAGAAGCTGGGGTTACTGAGCAGGAGATGGAAAAGGGCTTCAAGGAGTACGATGTTTCTCCAGGAAGCTACGGATACAATCACCCAGGAGCCAGGGCTATAGTAGCCATGAAAGCCATAAGGAAAAGGGGCAAGGGAGGCTTCAATAAGAGAGCTTCTAAAGCACTATGGACCTTGATGGGGAGGGACAGCATATTTGATAGCGGTGGATCTAATCTTGAGGTCAGCGACGCGCTTTCAAGGAAGACGATGAAGAAGCTCGTCGATATGCTCAATAACACCGTCACGGAAGGTGAACCTAAATGGAATGCTTATTCCGTTCAGCAAACCATCTGGGAGATTATGCAGGAAGAGATGGGGGCGTACAGGGATGGCGAGTACGCCTTGAATTCTTATGCAGAACTGATGCCTTCTGTATTGAGTGAGATAAGAGAAGTTGAGTTTGGAAACGCCGACCTGATGGTAGACATGGGGGAGGGTGATATGGTTAGAGCTCTTAACAGCTCAGGAGACATCACTGTCGAAAGAGCTTCTATGCTGTTTGACCCCGTTGACCTCGGTCCAGGAAAGGACGTTGTTAACTCCACGGAGTCGCCACTTTACAGGTCTAGAGATATAGGTGAGGTAGGTATGGTAAAGGTCAGTGCGGATTCATACAAGCCCATGACCGACAAGATGGTATCTGAGGCGCTGAGTTCTGACAAGCGTTCTGTTCAGATAATGAACGAGAAGAATGAGGTTGAAGAAGGAAGGAAGGTTGCGGTAAGGCTGAATCTAAACGTAAAGAAAAACACAGGGGTCCCAGTACAGACTGTCCACGACAAGTCTGCTACAGGAAAAGCCTTGAGGTATTCAGGAGCTGTAACCTTGAAGAACGTAGAGCTGGCTGTAAATCAGTCTGCTAGAGAGAAGATCGTCACCTTCCAAGACAACAAGTTTCCTATGGCTGCTGTACAGGGCGAGTTTGTTTCGGACGGTGTGGCGAATAGCGAGATGGACGGGGTTAAGGCCACGTTTAATCCATTCAGAGAACACCTATTTGTAGACGCTTCTGGTAGAGCCATCAAGTCTGCTGAAGAAGCCACAGTGATCGGAAACACTGTATTGCTCAGGGGTAAGATCGAGTACTTCAACATGAACGACCCTATTCTTCAAAGAGGTAAGGTTGAGTCGCCTAAAGGGAAGGCTAAGAGAGTTGTCAGAGGGGACAAGTACGAGCAGTCACTCAGGAGGTTTAGAGCTTACGCCGAGGGTGCCCTGGGTATGGAGTTCAAAAACAGGACGGAGCTTGAGCTTGCTTACGATGGCATGCAGGTGGGATCCAAGGTTGCCCTTGATGAGTCTGAGGTAGCAGAAAACATGTCCGACGCAAGGGAGAGGGCTAGTATCTCTGGGTACATCAAGAACAAGAACATGAGGCAGACGGCTAGAAAGCAAGCCCGAAACTTCTTGAATACCACTAGGGAGGCGATCATACAGAACCCAGAGAACTACATCTCCCCTCAGAACATAGGTAAGATCAAGAGCCGCCTACAAGACGTGACCGACCAAGAGCTTGTTGAGTTCCTTACAGACGAGTCTGTCGGACGTTTGTCTCAAAAGAACGATGACATCGGTGTTCTGGCGGGATCGGAGATGATTCGAAGGGCCGTGGCCAGAGGAGAGACGGAAAGGATTCCCTCTATAGTTGCTGAGCTGGCTGCTGTAGGAACTACTGCGGGTAGGATACTTCGTCACTTTAGGGAACTTAAGTCTGGTTCCCCAGCAGGTCTCTTTAGTATAATCGAGGCGGCAGTATCTAATAACGGAAACTCACTCTCTGAGGGTCAAAAAATTGAACTTCAGAAGGTTACGTCAGACCTGTTCGTTCAACAGGCTAAGGTTGAAGACCTTATGAGAAGGGCTGTAGGAGGAGAAGAAGTCGATGCTGAACTCAAGGAGGCTATTGAAGCCATGAAGGCCACAGAGCGAAAACTAGACAGCTTCGCTAACAAGTACATAGAAAAGGACTGGGGTACATTGTTTGGACAGCTTGTTCAAGGAAACCTGCTCACTACTATGTCTCAGGTGTTCAACGTGGCGGCCAACATGGTTAACGCCGTTGGTCACGTTGCTGTCGATTTAGTCTCGCTTCCATTTGAAGCCGCTATGGTTAAGATTGGAAACGCCATGGGCAAAGACCTCGAACCCAGAAGGCGTGCAAGCCTGATGGCTTATATGTACGGCGTAAGAAAGTTTGGGCAAGGGTTTATCGAAGCCGCAGATCAGGTTGTTACGGGACAAGATCAAGAGCTTTCGGAGTGGAGAGTTGCACGGGGGATGGCTCCATTCAGGTCTCTCAAGGCGGCTTTCCAAAAAGACTTGCCGCTTGGTCCTGACGGACAAGGAAGCCTAAGTCAAAGGTCTAAGCTGTTTGTCCAAGGGTCTCTTGGTATTCCAGCAGAAACTATGTTTAGGTTACTGTCGCTTGGTGACATACCATTCAGAAGGTTTGCAGAGGGTATCGATCTTTATCAGAGTGGTAAACAGATGGGGCTAGAAGGCGAGGCTCTGAAGAGGTTCTTGAAGTACCCCACTCGGTCAGAGCTTGACAGGGCTAAAAGAGAGGGTCGTAGGCTCACCTTCCAGGAAGAGACGGCGGCCAGCCAGAACGTATCTAGCATCGTTAGTTCTCTGGAGGGTATTGTAGCCAGAGGAGTCGAAGCCATAGGTATTGACGGTGACAGCTTCGCTAAAGCCTTGTTCAAGGTTATCCTTCCTTTCCGATCCACACCAGCCAACATCCTGTATGAAACCTTCACCTGGGTTAACCCTTACGTTGGAACTGTAAGGATGGCCACACAGCTAAGAAGGGGAGAAGTAGAGGAGAGCTCTAAGACTCTGGCCAAGATGATGCTGGGGTCCGTCACGATGGAGGCGGCACTGATGATGATTAGCGAAGGGATTATATCTGGACCTGTTGAGTGGGATGAGGACGAGGAGAAGAACATGGCTTACGATGTCTTCCCTCCAAGCAGTATAAACGTATCTGCTTTGAGGAGGCTGATAGAAGGAGGAGACTCTGCCCACCAGACTGACGACTACTTCATAAGGTATGACAAGCTCGGAATGATAGGTGCGATCATGTCTACTGCGGTTCAATCTGTTGATATTGAATCTCTCAAAGAGAGGGAGTACAACTCACCGATGCAGTTTGCAAGTCACACACTCTCAGACTTCTTTGGGGCTGGATCTATGTCCGCGATATCAGCCATGATGGAACAGAGCTTTGTACAGGGCCTGAATGGGTTCCTCAAGGTTCTGATAGGAAACAACGTTGAGAGAGACTTGGAGAACTTCTTAACTACAATGTTCAAGGCTGGTAGCGCCGCTGTACTACCCAATCAACTTAACGCCTTCTACAGGGCTGAGAGGGCTTATCTCCCCGACGGCAGGGTCACAAAAGAAGTGGGTGAGCAAGGAGGAGTTACGGGATTGGCTGAAAGGCTGGCACAGAAGTTCATGTACACAATCAAGGACAGGACGTTTGGTCTTTCTGACTACCCCGTTAGAATAAACTGGAAAGGAGAAAAGATAGAACAGACTCCAAGAGGGGCTACGGGAATAGGCTATCAACTGTTTGATGTAACCAAGTCTAGGCAGGGTAGTGCGGATCCGCTTTCAAATGAGATATGGAGGCTGTACGAGCAGACAGAGGATATGACTTCAGTATGCGGAACCCCTTCATACGCTTCAACTAGAAAGCTTAGTATACCCAACATAACTTCAAAGAAGGATATCAAGATGGTCAAAGACCTTGGTAGGGGGTACACATGGATAAACGACGATGAGTTCATGGCAGAAAGAGTGTACCTCTCTACAGAGGAGATAAACAAACTGATGCAGGTGTCTGGAAGGGCGAGGTATGAGGAGGCCATGAAGGTTGTCCAGACTAAAAAGTACAAGGAGGCTAACGATCAGGACAAGGTTGAGATGCTAAACGAAGTGGCCGACGAATTCAATAGCGCGAAAGAATACGGCCCGAACGGATACAGAAAGCACACCATTCTTTTGTTCGACATGATTCAAAAGATTTACGATGCCAGATAAGAAGTTCAAGGACACTAAAGTAGGGAAGTTTCTAAAAGAGAAGCTTCCTGAAGTAGCTGGCAGTGTAGGTAACGTCCTACCTGACCAGGGTGTCTTGGGCATTGTAAGGCGCATCGTGGACGGATCTCCAGAGTTGTCTGCCCAGGATAAGATGGAGTTCGATAGGCTCGCTATAGAGGCTGAAAAGGACGCTCAAGACAACGTGACGAGGAGGTGGGAGGCTGATGCCAAGTCAGATGTAAAGCTGGCTAAGTTTATTAGACCTGCGATACTCATCTGTCTCACTCTGTTCTACATGATCGTGACGGTGTGGGACGGTATGTCCCCTGAGTTCATGCCCCCAGAAAACTACATCAATCTACTTGAGATCCTGATGCTCACGGTGTTTGGAGCTTACTTCGCGGGAAGGACCGTAGAAAAAATCAAGAAGTAAAAGGGGGGAAGCCTATAAGACTCCCCCCCTCGGTAGCGAAATTACACTGCACTAGGTCGGCGTAACAGCGCTAAGATAATACAACTGGCTTACCCAGCAATGGCTTATCGGACGGGACATGCTCCAGTATCGCAATCGTCGATGTCAACCTCGTCGAGCGAAATACTCTCGATGGCTGTGATCGGGGTTACACTAGCTTTCATCTCCTCGTACTTCTCTTTCGTAATCTCTTCCATTGGAGCCTGATCGAAACCGTGATCGCTGTGGAGGAGAAAAGAAACAGACTTAGTGGCGAAGTAGTTGTTGTCCAGCCACATACGGATCTCGTCAAGTTCCTCTTTGCGGTAGTATATGGTAACGCTTACGCTGTTGTCTGACCACTCAGCCTGAAGTCTCTTAATGACCTCAAGTTGATCTATGGCAGTCATAGAGTTCCCGAACTTAGTTCCTTCAGGGAAAGAGCAAGGGAAGCTAACCACTACGGTGGAGTGATCATCTGTCCCGTCGAAGTTTCGGACGTACTCTACGTCATACCCATGGCTCCTAGCGACTGATGACAACTCACTATCTGCCGCCATTCTAATTCTCCTAATGTAGTATTGGGAGTATCCAGGGTGTGCTCCTGGTGTAACACCAGCAAGAAGTGACAACGTTCCAGAGGGCTTAACGGTGGTAATCTTAATTGAAGGGGGAAATCCATTGATATTAGAATATTCTTTGTCGTATGCCCTAATATATCCGTAAGCAGAATCCAACCAAGACTGCTGTTCGTCGGTAGCCTGAAGATATCCAGTAACCCCGATTCCCATACGCATGTTCTTGTGAACGATTTCTTCTGTCTCCTTAAGAGAGCATGGTATAGACAGGCTGTGCTTATTGACCCTGTAGAGATACCTCAATACCTTCTTCAACTCTTCATAGGAATCTATGTTAGGCAGATACACTTCAGCCAAGCAACAGGTCTCGAAGTTAGCTAGAGACTGCTCAGCACAAGGGTTGTAACCCATGACATCTGGGTCTGGGTACTCTGTCTCCCCTGTCCTACCCATCTCACGAGAAGCGTCTAGGTTAATGAGTCCGTAAGGTTCTCCGTTGCCCTTATACCCTTCCCAAAATTCTTCAGGGAGCAGGCTTACGTCAGAGCACACAACACTATTGTTGGACATGGCCCTCCAGTTAGGGATGTTGCCCAGGTCCCAGCGCTTGGCTCTCAGGTACTCGATGTCGTCGAAGTCGCCCAAAGCAATTTGAGCTGACCTCCTGACGTTGCCAGCTACCACGATCTTACCGATGATATTCATGATATCTAGGCAGTCTACGCTAGACAACCTGCGTCCAGCCTTGGAGTTTAGGATCCTATTGATTTCCATCATACCCCACACGAGGTCTTCACTTCCGCTGGCTGTACCACCAAAACCTTTGATTGGCGCTCCTTTAGGTCGAATGAGGTGAGTAGCAAACGTAAACCCATCGTTCCCTTTCCCGTCTTGATAGAAGCTGGCTTCAAGCACCCTGTCGAGTAGCTCTACCCAACCCTCACGGGAATCAGGCACAATGAAGTCAGCGTCATTCGCGTCTTTTCGCTCGATCTTAACCTTTCCACTACCGACCTTAGGCAGCTGGTATACGTTCTCACGTTGGATATTGAAGCCGACACCGCTACCAAGCATAAGCATCTCAAATGCCCATGTGAATGGTCTAATAGGTTCGTCAACAACAACAAACGCACAGTTTTGCAGAGAGGGAAGACCCAGTCGGTCAACGGTTTTAGTTCCTAACTGCCACAGGAACCGACCTGCAACTGTGCCTTTGAGATCGAGCATAATATTCTTAAGCTCTTCTTGTTCGGTTTCGTGAAATCCGCAACCGAGCTGTTCGTTACACGCGCTTACAACGCGATCTACAGTCTCTGGCCACTCTTCAGTTCTGCCGTTTTCGGTGGGCCTTGCATACGTTCTTTTGAACGTGGGGTATCCCACCTCACCCCATGGGATAAGTTTGTCTGTACTCATGATTTTTTTGTTGAAAGGGCCTACAAGTTACTCAGTAATCTCTAAAGTATTTCCATACCCTGTATGATTCTAGATTCCTTATATCCCTTAGGTGAAGTATTGTGATGAGGTCTTTTCGATCCTTGCGCTGATACAACTTCTTGTACGCATCACGCTTGTCTCTTACAACCTCGGTATCTACATTTTGGTTCACGTATTCCAAAAGGTCTACGCGGCTAACCACTGAGAAACCCCCTTCTTCTGGCATGTCGAACGCAATGATTGATGATTCTCCTTTAAGCCAGCCAGGATTTCCCCCAACGTTTTGCAACTCTACCCAAATCTCATCTGGGAGGTTGTTTCCTTTGACGTCTACTCCCCACTTACCTTGGCTGTCCATGGCAAGCCAGTAGTCTACGTGCTTATACATATCGTCTGATCGAGATGCCTTGGTCACCTGAAGTCCTTTCTCCTCTGCCGCTCTCACAAATCTGACCTCAGCTACCCTCCCCGTCGAGCCCGAATAAGCCCTCCGTTTTTGACTCAGCATGGTCTTCGTAAAATTGGTTCGAAGCCTCTCTTACGAGGTCGAGTTCTAGATTGATATGTTGCCTAAGCTTTTGTGTCAGCTCTACAACGTACCCTGGGTGTCTCTTTGGCTCCCCCGCCCTGTTGAATAGGTCTTCATAGAAGTTCGCTATCAGGCGGTGCATCCTCTCGGTTGCTACGCCGTAGCTTCGTCCTACGTCTTCCTTTGTTATCTTGTTCATTGCCTTTTATAATACTTACAGCGTGTTCTATCTGCTGTCTATTCTTACAAATAAAAAGCATTGGAAGCGGTTTTCCAAGATCTGTTAAGTATTTCATAAAAAGCTTCCATCGCATTGGGAAGTCGTGATGAGAATGAAGGAAGCCCTTCGTCTCAATTATCCAGCTCTCGTCTTTGGCGACAAAGTCGGGCTTGTATCGAATTGGAAGGGCAATGCTTCCGCTACGATCGGTCATCTCCTTCTTCTTTGAGGTCATCTTCCAGTACACACCTTCGTATCGGAATTTGTCCATCAAGAGGTATTCGTGCTCCTCGTAGCAGAAACTTAGCCCGTATTCAGACAAAAGATCTGCGCAGGTTTTTTCTAACCCGCTCTTGTATCTTCCCAACTCTCTTTTCCTAGCTGTCTTCCTCTTGGAAGTCTGTCCTCTCTTTCGTTTCACATGGGCAAGGTACAGCCTACGTAGACACGAACTCCTTATTTGGGGACAACTTAAAAGATTTATAGTTATTGAACTCGTGACCAATGGGTTGGAACAGCTTCTCCTGTGTGTTATTCGACCTGAATGACGTCATTGAGGTATCCATAGTAAAGGTTATTGGTTCATCAATCGACGTTGGCATACCTCCAGTCTCTACATCTCGAACTTTCCTGACGTGTAGTTCAGTTGTTTTCTTGATGTTGTTGTCTGGCGCCTGAACCTTCCTGTGTATGGTAAGGAAACAGTCAGCTCTATTTACAAACTTACCTCCACCCTCGGTGTCCTCAGCGTATGGGGCGACAGGAAGTCCATCATCACCCTTACGGCGTTGCGCCTCTGTTACAGCGTGCATGTTCAACCATACTGCTACGTCATTAGCGTTAGAGAATGTCAGGAACTCTGAAGCCGCTTGGTAGTGGTAGTCATGGCTATTGCCCTGCCCTGAAAGTTCCAGCTTGAGGCTGTTGTAAGGATCAACCAGAACAGCATCGAACTTCTCTTGACGATAGATTTTCTCAAGGAAGACAATGATGTCGGTGTAGCTGTACACCTGATTGTTGCTAATCACAGTAAAGTGCTTGTTGACCCATGTGTATGCCAGCTTGCGCTGTTCGTAGGTCATGTCACCGATCTTGCGATTGGTAGCGAACTGCATCAGGGTCATCTTCAACGAAGCTGTCCTATTCTCAGAAGAGTACACCACCCACTTCCAATCGTGGCGGCGGGCGGCGTTAACCATCAGGTAGAGCATCATAGTGGTCTTACCTACGTTGCTGTGGCCATTGATGATAGTGAACTCTTTCTTGTAACGGAAGTGCTGGTCGAGTTTCTCGTCACCCGTGTCGAGTCCCACTTGAATTTTACCATTAGCGTAGTCGTCAATCCACCTGAAGTCTTCGTCGTCAGAAGAGATAAAGGACATGTCACCATCATTGATGAGGAGCTGACGCTGAGCGTCCTGCTCGGCTCCAATGGTTTCTTTGATGGGGTCGTTCTTTCCTCTCTCCAATCCTTCTCGGATGGTTTTGATGGCGTGTTCCTCGCTGTCAATCTCACGCTTGGTAATCTCACGCATGAGAACCCTTATGGCCTCTTCCTCCTCAATCCTGCCAGCACCTACGAAGCCACCTACGAGACGTGCGGAACGAAGTAGCGTGTTGTGCTTCTCTCCGTCCTCACACTGCCTAATCATGCGACAGGCAAGGTTCAGCTTCATATAGTCTGTTACAGCTCCTACGCGGGCCTCTTGCACTTGCTCGCTACGCTCAGAAGCAAACGCCCCAAACCTGTTGGCCCCAGGATTGAGAATTAGGTCAGGGTCATAGGACTCGAAGCAAGCGCGTGACTCGTTGACACCAGACTCGTCAACCTCAAGGTCGTACTGCTTATGGAAGTAGTTCTTGAGTGCTCGGAAGTGATCGCGGTGTCGCTCAGGGTTGGTTACACGAACCAGTGCCTTGAGCCCGTCACCCGACGGAGAAACCCAACAGGAATAGACGTGATTGTCAGTAGCCAGTACCGTCTTGGATTTCTCAACGTCGATGTGATCGAAGTCCAGTACAATAAGTCCACTGTGGTCAAACAAGCCTTCGTCGCTACGGTCCGAGAACTCACCGCTGAAGCATACAATCGGGAGCGTCTTCTTTGCATCCTTGTCACCATTACGAACAGCTTCAATCGTGGTTTTCGATTGGCCCTCCCTTATTCGCTCCAGCGCCGTATGCACTTCCACGTGGTGTGGGGCGTTTTTGTCGTACAGGTTCTTGAAGAAGGTTACTTTCATCGGTGTATTGATCTTTAATTATTAATTGCAGGTACTCGATTGCTTTGAGGATGTCCTGCTTACCACCCTTCATTTTGTGTCTACACACATACTTAATTACGTTAGCCTCCAAGAACGGGATGTCATTGGCTACAATGAATTCCACAGGAGGTATGCTCATGTCATAATGCTTAGGCTTCATATTGCGTTGCTGTTTACGTATCCAACTATTTTTTTAGACCGAACCTTCTTTATGATGACTCTTTTGTCTCCTTTATATGTCTTCCCGTAGTGGTGACGCTTCAGTCTGTCCATGGTGTGGGGGCTGTAAGCCATAATGTCCTGCGGGGTATCGTACCTGCTTACGGCCCAGGCTTCGAGGTTATATACCCTCTTGCCTTTCTTAATGGCTATGTCAAGCGTCAGGGAGTATATCGGGGGTCTTGAGTTTTGCATTCCACTTTCGTTTCAATTTCTTAGAAATCCATACCATATCTACCTTTTGGCCAATCTTGTCCCATGTATCGGGCTTGGTAAGGATGACGCAGTTGTCTCCTTCTTTATTGGGTATGAAGAGTAGCAGGAAGTCTGTGTCGAATTTAGGTACTGACACAGTGAAGTCTTTGTCGTAGTTCTCTGCGTGAACATGGAACGTCATCGTCCTCCCGTTTTTTTTCCCAGAGAAAGTTTGGGGGCTGAGAAACTTAATGTCCCTCAACCCCCAATCTATTGCGGCGTATAGCCCGAACCCTTTAGAAAGGAAGGTCATCCTGAGCTACTTGAGCTGAGGCGGCCTTGGCTTCACGCTTCTCCTTAGCGGCATCGCTGTTAGGATTGAATACGCGGGCGCAAGCCTTGCCATTCTTACTCATGAAGAGGGTAAGGTAGACGTTTCCACCTTTGCCTTCGGCGTCACGACGAGTGACATACTGATCCAGCATGTCTTTCAGCTCGTTGTCCTTGAGACGGACATTCCAGCTCATCAGCTCGTTGTTATCATTGTACTTGGGGTCATCGGCCCAGCCGACGAGAACGGAGTCATACTTAGTATCGCTCATTTGTTTATTGGTTTATATTAAAGGATTACGTTTATTAAAAGTGCTACAAAGGTAATGGCTATTGAGTACACAGCAATCATAAAAGAGCCGTGAATTAGATATGTAGCGTGGTTATACCTTGAGCCTAAGGTAGTCTTTAGAAGGGAGGGTGTCTTCCCGAAGAAACTTTTCAATTCTTTCGATAGCATCGTTGAACTTCATTTCGCCAGAGAAGAGGGTCTCTTCCGAGCACTCCACGATTGCTGGCAGGTAAGGATACGTCTTCTCTTGCACGAGCCAGTAGAACTCGTCTACACCGAAGACCTTAGTGTAGATGTACGCTTGGATATCGTAACTGAAGTCACGAACGCTGTACCTGAACTTGGATACGGACTTGGTTGACTTGGAGTCTACGATGTACCCGTCACCGAGGCAGTCAAGGAAACCCTTAACCTTCACGGGACCGAGCATCTCATTGAACTCAACTTGATAGTTGCTACTCGACAAGTACTGGTCGGCAAGACCACACTCTTCGAGCCTGTCAATCATGTCGTTTGCCATCTTCCAGTCGTCAGGAGATACGATCTTCTTGCCTTCAGCCTCAGACTGCTCAATAATCTCTGCTTTTATTTTCTTAAACTCAGCAGACATACTTGGGCGCTTCATCTTGTTGACTTCGTCAGAACACCATTCCAGGATTCTGTCGTCAGACACGATAGTGTACGATTGCATCGCCTTCTGGCGCTCAAACAAGAGCATATCGTAGAGCGTACCGAAGTCAAGCGCAGGTGACTCAAACTTCAGTTCACGCTTCATGTAAAGGTCGAACTTGGCCATGTCGTCAAGCGCAACCTTGAGAGAGGAGTACGACAAGTGTGACTTGCCGTACCTCTCTTCGAGGGCTGATGGGATATCAATCATTGCAGTAAGGGTGTAGTGACAATGCAGTCGGACACCATATACCTACGTATAGAGCCGCTGTCTGACTACCCGTAAACCAAAGGGTCAAGGATAGTGTCATCGAGGCCAAGGAAAAGGCCAGTAAGAATTTCTGTGTATTGTTCATCGTACAAACTTTTTAAGTCCAGCTTTTTGCTTGTCGCTCAGGTCGTCACCATACTTAGATAGGATGCTGTCATAAGCCTTAGCCTTATCCTGCTGTCCCTTGATGTAGTTTACTGCCTTGTCCATGATGGACACTGTGTTCTCCTTAGCGGAGGTAGGGCGAGAAACCTTCTCTTCCTTCATGTCTACAGGTGTTGATTCCTGTTTAGCAATCGCGTCTTTGACTTCATTCGCCGAAGCGATAGAAGCATCAATACCGATACCAAGCATAGCCAAAGCACGCCCTACAGCTGACGTCTCGCAGTTCTCTACGTATGACGTCTTGTTGATGTTTGAGGCTGTCTTCACCTCGTGGGCGTGTCCCACTGCAACAACGCTCCCGTCTCGATCGGTAATTGTGGCTCGGCACAAGCACTCGTCAGAGGTGAGCATGGGAAACTCAGTATGCAACCCCCAGTTTTTGTACTGCTCTTCTTGACGAAAAAATTTGATGCGTTCGTTGACCTCAACGTACTGCTTGCCACGGATGTTCGTGGTCTTGAATTTGTAATTACTCATGCTTGTGTGATTGGAATTGAATTGAGTTCGTTGCGCAAAATTGCGGCTTCTTGTTCTAAAATGTGAATCTTGTTTGTTATGGAGGCGAGCTTGTCTGCCTTACTTGATGCGGATAACCTGTTGTCTACAATCATGACAGCCATCTTGTGTAGGTCATCGTAGCCTTTCCAAAATTGCAGGTTGTCTTCGTGGCCCAAAAGCATATGAGCGATTGTAGACCTGTCTCTGCCGAGAACCTCAGCTACCTCCTGTTGGTTGTCAGCCCAGCTACTTAGGGCTACTGCGATGGCATTACGTGCCATTACTTGTTCTGCCTTTCGTGAGCCATCAGGAATCATTGCGATAGCATTGTAGTAGCTCTCAATGGACGAGAGCATTAGTAGTTTTCTGTTGTGTGGATTAAATCTCATTATGTGAATTTAGTGTGTGTTTTGTAATTCCGCAAGAAAAAGGCGGACTTTGTTTCTCAGGGGCCACTCACTGGCCTTGTTACGGGTTCTCCCCGCACACCATCCGTCCGCCCCGAAAGTCAGCGTTCTGACTTTGCTTCTTTCTTGATGGCTCCGTAACAGGCGGCGTACTTAATCATAGCGATAATGACGCTCTCCGTTTTGTCGCGGAGGTTGTGCATCTCGATCTTGACCCCGTCATCGTATCCGAATATGTCGCACCTATCGTCAATGAACTTGGAGGCGATAGAGTTGCAGTGGTCAACGAACTGGTTGAGATGAAGAGGTAAAGGCATCTCCATCCAATCGTACACGTCCTGCTCTATGATGTCCTCACAGGCAAAGACCTTGGCGATTACATCTTCCTTGCTGTTGTCCTCCGTAATGGAGGCTACAATCCTAATTGCTTTTTCGTTATTCATGAGGGGAGGTGAAATATTAAGGTGGGTTCTTGATTACCTCGCATCTCTGCGAAGTCATAGTCGGGAGTGACACACACCTCTCCGTTGGGGAGCTTGTATGCCCAGATTACTTGGTCGTCTTCTTGAATGTAAATAGACATTATTTGATTGGTTTTCCGTATAAATCGTCTTGCAGTCTGTCAAACCTTTTACGCAGAAGGACAGACTTAGCGTAGTTTTCTTCCTTTAGTTTGAGTATCGCGTCTTCAGTAATCGACATCAAACGATGCATTTGCAGTGTGGTCATCTTGCATTTTTAATTTTAGCTTGGCTTCGTAGTTGCGGAGCGTTGCGTCGAGGATGATGGCGGAAAGCCTGTCTCCAGGATTAAGTGACACCCTCTTGCTGTACTCGTCTATGCGGCGACGAAGCTCGGCCATGTGTTCATCGGTTATCATGTGCGGCGTGGATTGATGATAGTGACGCATTGATGGTAGCCTTATCAATCCTGGCTTGGGCCTTTAGTCTGTCCACCTCCTTTTGGAGTTCAATCTTCTCTTCGAGGTGTCTTGTAGCCGCTGAGTCCCTTGCCTCGAAGTTGTCCTTCCATTCTTCGATAGTGGCGAGGGCCTGGACGTACCTGTCATTCATGGAACTGTATGCGCTTGATATAGCCGCCATCTCGTCACCCACGGTGTCGAGGAAGACGGCGATGTATTCGAGGTCAGGGCTTGTCTCACACGGGTCGCCGATAAATTTGCATCGGTCAGCGTAATCTTCGATGGCTTTGGCGATGCGCTTCTGTGCGCCTTCGATAGTGGTTTGCATTGCAGGGACCACTCCTTCGTTGAAGGGTACAGGCACAGAAATCTGCGCGGCTGTGTCCACCATAAACTGCTTCACCATCAATGCGTCTGCATACAGGTCGTCCTCTACTTCGTCTGCCTCGATGAGGTTGTTGATTGCCTTGATAGCAAGCTTGTACATTTTCTCGTCCATTACGTCATGTAGTTTGCGATAGACCCAGCAATGGTCCATCCGATTAATATTAAGCAGGTCCATGTGACCAGCTCCCAAAAGGTTGCGGTTTTAATTATGTCTTTCATCAGTCTGCTGTCATTCTGTAGATTTCCTCAAGCTCCGTCCAAGTCACCTTCCTAAAGGAATCGTCCTTGGGGATGAGGTTGGGTGAGTCTGCCCACCGCTCTCTTTCTTGCTTGCGGGC
>VMHT01183443.1_pt1 | contig 19889 bp, 38 predicted proteins | sample 4693611 | NCBI WGS metagenome assembly VMHT01 (sample SAMN12280063, study PRJNA550983) | marine metagenome | isolation source: seawater sampled from same location over 5 years 0.02-0.2 micron viral filtrate | place: USA: collected off the coast of southern California halfway between the port... ...
ACATCGTGTAATGGTCTTGAGATGTCCCTAATTACGCGAGTTGGGTGAGGAGTAGCAAACTTTACACCTGCACGCTCTGCATAAGACTCTTTTGACTTCTCCCCAGTAAGATCATCTGTGGTGTACCTCCACTGTATATCCTCAGTCCATGAGGTTTCAGGGAATGAAACGCAATGACCGTACATAAACATGTGGCGGATAGTTTGCTCGAACTGATGGCGGTAGCCGAATTGCTCTGCCATGATCTCCACTCTTTGACTTAATACATCAGCTCGTAATTTGTCTACCAGCTCAGTGCTTCTTGGCTCATATTTAAAATACGGGAATAGATTACAGAATCTACTAGACTGAGCCGCCACACGACGGGTTACATAGGATCGGATAATATTAACAGAAACCTCATAAAGCCTTAGAGCGTTAATTGATTTTAATTCATTCTGATCATCGTACTCACAGAACCGATCCGCCACCCCTAGATCGCCAAGCTTATTTGCACATTGATCTATATCAATCTTACCTTGTGCATACTGTAGTAAAGGGATTGTAGACTTATTGATCGGCAATGAATCCCATGCCATGTCCACACTCATATACAACTTTGCATCCTTAGCGCACCGACGAATACCCTCAAGTATCCTTGATTGTATTATGTCTTGGAATCGCTCGCGTGTCTCGAAATCCTTGCCTTCTGTTGCTGTGAAAATCTCTCTTAGGCGTGCTTGTGTACACCCGTACTCTCTAAGTATGTCCTTATTAACCATCGGTAAAATTGAATAGGTTGTCGATTGTGTCTTTTGTGTAGTCCTTTAAGTATCTGTGTTCGATAATAGATAAGAGGAGGCAAAGTGGACCAGGGAAAGGTTTTGGTTTTAGGATCACCCTCTGAAACTCCTTATGGGGCATTAGTAGCAAGCTTGCTATCTCCCCGTAATTCATCCTGAGAAAACCGCATAGTCGATCTACCCTTTCTTTATTCCATTTATTAACGACACCAATGCGCACATAATGCGCGTCCATAAGGATCGAAGCAGATGTAGCGTACTCTGAATCACCCGGCGCTTTCTTCAGCTTCTTCTTCGTCTGAATCGGCTTCGCTCTCGGCTTCATCATCCTCCTCTTCGCCACCTACTTTTGTAATCGTAACGCTTGAGTCATTATCATCAAATGAGGCAGTAAGGCGTTTATCGGAAAGTTCTTTAACTACGAACCCACCTGAAATACGCACTTTGTCCCCTACGGAAACCCCATCCAGCATATCCACTAGATCGGGATACATTTCGAGGTCGAAGTTTGCTAGTGATTCCATTTGCATAGTAAGAGTAACTTATGTTTTAGTGTTACAAAAAGTCAACCCCCTAAATCCAAGATTTCGGTTTTAACCATTGGTTGAGTTTCCAAGTGCATAGCGTTGTAGTAAATCAACACATAAGACATCGCATCAAACGGGTGAACATAGACTGACCTCTTTGGTTTAAAAGAGATATTTGGATCGTATGATTTACCAGGCTTCTCGGATATTAAGTTCTGAAACATCTTCAATATAGAAGTACATTGTGCGGATACTAAAAACTCCTCCTGTTGTAACTTAGCTATTGTGAGCCTTACCCGCGACTCTACTGATCCATTAAACTTAGGGGCGGCTTTCATGCGGATTGGATCCAGCTTGAATGTTTCTGCCTTATCCCTAGATATTTCCTCTATATCTTTTACATCATAAGAGCCCGTCTTGGCTCGGAACTGATTAAATGCTGAGTTATCTGAGATATGGATGTATTTAAAATTGTGTTCACACTTTCTGTTCCAGTATGCCATCTTCCGCATAAGGAGGGGAACAAGTGTGGTGTAGGGTATCTTTTTGTTTATCGTGACAAACTCATCAAAGACTATCCATATAGTTCTGTCTGCACCCGGTAATGCCTGCATGAATATACAAGCGTTGTTTACGGAACCCGGGTCGTATCCGATGGTTATTGGGTAATTCTTATTGGGAAGAATGCCTTTCTTTGCGTCCCCACGGACATGAAGGGTTTTATTAAAGTAAGGACCAAATATTGCATTTCCTGCAGGGCGATCTATCCATTCCCCGCGAACCATTCGTGCCTCTTCGATTGGATCAGACTTAACTGCTTCTTGAATCCGATCATAGTATCCGTCAGGTAGGTTAGCTATATTATCTTCTATCTTCACATGGTAGACCGCGTAGTCTTTATTCCAGTTACCATCCTTGTCGTATGGATCTTCGAAGAATCTTTTATATACCCAATGACTCGGTCCGTCAGGGTTGCAAGCGGCGAGATATTGCTGAGGGCCGTGGATTCCTTGCCGTCTACCTAACTGCTGAACTACCGCATTGAAATAATCATCTGTATCCAAGTTGGTAAGCTCATCCACGAATATCAAACTTGGCTCAAACCCCTTGATTCGATCCTTAATGAACGCACCATAAGGTATAGAAATTAAACATATTCTTGAATGTCCACCGAATCGGTTTTCTATATCTATATATAAGTTCTTCTGCGTATCCTGTCTTTCATCTGTGTGGTTTAGACCAATCCCATCTACCCACTCAGGTAATATCTCAACCTGTAGCTTGTGCCACACACCACCCATAGTCGCCTGCGATCTGACACCAACAATGATTAGCGCTAAAGCGTTAAAATTCTCATAGCAATGTCGGACTAGCTTGTGACCACCCAATGAGTAGGTTTTTCCGGAACCTCTCTCCCCATACGCAAGGATATATTTGGCGGGGTCATCGAATATCTTACGCTGAGTAATTGTAAGCGATGGTAACCAAGGCTTCGCATCTTCCTCATCCACTTGCTCGACGGGAGCAAACTTTTCAATGAGGATTTTATGATCAACCTTAGTTTTTTTCTTCCTCGGCATCCTTCAGTTCCTTTAGTGGTCGGAAACCTGGTTTCTTTTTGGTCTCCCTGTTATCTCTTTCATTGGCTAGCTTCAACTGAAACTCCAACCCTTTTAATAATCTATCGTAGAACTTACCTTGCTGTTCTGTTGCCTGAAGAAATAGTCTTGTCTGAAGTATCCTCTCCTCGGGATCCATATCGTCACCATCTAGTGCCTCCTTTAATGCTTCGGTGACCTCAAAAAGGCTCATGTTCTGCCTGATGTTAACTTTTTGGGTAATCCTTAAAGCTTCTGCCATCAATAAACCAACTGAATCATCAAAGTCCTCAAATATCTTGAGCTTTTGGACATTGTCTTGATTCGTCAAGATACTCTCTATGTCATTATTAAAAACAAATCTGCTATTCTTATCTAAAGCCTCAAGTAAGCGACTACCCTTCTCGTCATCATGCTCATGTTGTCGTTCCATTAACTCGATACCATCAGGTTTCATCTCCTTTGTTCCATTCTTCACCCAAATAGCATAAAGTTGTGGGTCTTTATATACCCGCTCCCTTATCTTCTTTGCAGTCGTACCGAAATGCTCCGCCGTTTTTTCGTAGTCTCCATCAAACTCTTTTAAAGCCTGAGCTAAGACATCGGTTTTTATCTTATGCGTTCTGGGCATCTTGAAATATCTTTATGAGAGGTAGGAATGTGGTATTCCAATGATCCGATCTCCGCAGAAAAGCGTAAGTTCCTTTACGGGAGTAGGCAGATATACGATTCCTGTCTAAATAATTAAATGGGTCGAAGTTACAGCCCCTACAGAACCTGCGAGCGTCCCCTACCGTCACATCATCCCATGATGTAAGCTTGGAGATTTCGCGAACGCGATCCAAAGGCAACTCACCACGAATAGCAACCTCTTGGTCGCTAAGGGCACAGTGCATACGAGACCCAGCTCGTTCTTTTGCGTATAATCTTACGAAGACGGGTGGATACTTAACAAGTATCTCCCACGGGTTCTGTTTTCCATTCTTGGGCATTGATGAGTTGCTCCTTCATTACGACAGAGTTTTTTTCAACATCTGCCAGGACTACTTTTGTTTTGCAACCCGCACGAGTGCCAGTCAATACCCATGAATCTAAGTACTCTTCAAGTATAGGACGCACTCTTTCAAATGCATCAAACATCTCCGACTTAACCTTCATTACTTTTTTACCATCCTCCATGTTTTAGAATTAACAAAACACTTGATTTAAATGCAACACGAAAATTCGTGTAACTCTTAAAGTATGTGCAAAATAATATTTTGCTCGTCCCTTTGTGGAGCAATGTGGAGCAATCCGTGGAGCGATTGGGAGCGATCTTAGGAGCGATTGGGAGCGATCGAGAAATATGCTTTTGCTATCTTCTTATCCACCCTGTTGTTCTTGTAGTTTTTAAGGAATGTCTCGGATGACATGTGTCCCATGATGTCCAGGGATGTCTCAAAACCTAAGTGCCAATACGCATAACTAGCGAAGGAATGCCTTGCTCCGTTTGCGGGATAGTCAAATCCTTCAACTCCTCCGCCTCCCCTTCTACCATTATTCTTCCAGCCGTATGCCCTTCTTGAAGCCCGTCTTCTCGCTTGGTTAAAACCTGAGTATGATGGCATAACTAATCCAGTAGTTCTTTTGGGTAACCACTTCCATAAATTTGGAGGAGGTACGATCCATCGCTCATATCCTGTTTTAGTGATTTCTGCTTTTAGTCCGATTCTTTCCCCGTACTGAATATCTGAATACTGTAGTAGGCTTAACTCGCCTTCCGGTCGGATCCCCGTGAATAAAGCAATTGCCATGGCAGGCTTATACTTATCGGGCATTGCCTCCAATAGAGATCTTGCTTCTTCCACTTGTAAAATACCGGGTAATTTAAAGAAGACCTTTTTTTGGACCAATTTTAGGCTCTCATTGTCCTTGATGTACCAATCTTTCTCATTTGCACCATATCCTTTTTTCCCACACCATGCCATGAATGTGCGGACGGATGCCGAGTAACCCTGCTTGGTTTTAAACGACCAATTAGAAGAGTTCACATATTCGTGGTAATCCTTTTCTTTTACTTCACTTACGAACCTGCCTTCACCGAACCATTTTAAGAACTTATTAACTCTTTCCTCTGTAGTTAGGTAACCCTTCTGCTTCTTCTTGAATTTATTATAGTTTTCCTCGTCGTAGGCTTTTAAGTATTCATCCCGTGCTATTCGCAATATGGTCTTATCTCCCGTTGGTTCCTTTTCGGATAATTCACCCAACCAATCGACCACATCAAAAGAGTTAGCTTCTTTCCATGAATCGAAAAATTTTCTTCTTCTTTTACCTTGGTGTAGAATATTTACTACCCATTTTATCTTTCCTCGAACTTCGTGCTGTTTGATACTTACCTTCATGTGTTGACAAATCTGTTGACAAAAAAACTGCTATTTAGTGTCAACGATTGGTAAATAATGAATAATTTTATGTCTACCAAAAAAAAGAGCCTCACTGCTGAGACCCTTTGTTTAAGCGAGATTGACGCTTTAAATGAATGGCACACCCGGAGGGAGTCGAACCCCCAACCTCCTGGTCCGTAGCCAAGCTTTAATCGGCTATTTTACAAGGACTCAGGCTATTGTTGCCAAATTGTTGCCAAAACACAGGTGCAAACTATTAAAGTACAAACCACAACTGCGGTGCAGGCTATTGCAACTATCATTTGCTCCTTCCTTTGGGTATCTAGCTTAATGGCAACATCATGAATGTCATTTAATCGGTGTCCATCAATTCGCACTTCGCCAATCTCGCCATCCAAATCAGTAGACCATTCTTGGGTGTCATGAAGTATTCTTATATTTTGGGTGGCGGGGTTGCTCATCTATTGTTTGTTTCCTTTCCTGTGTTTGTTATTTGTTTTTTTCGCTCCCAAGACCAAATGCGAATTTGTCTATCTTTAAAGGTTTAAAGTCTTTCACGCCTTCACCTTTAACAGATAAAATATAGAACTCTATTGCGTCCTTAACGAATGCTGCTGTTGATTTTTGGGTGTAACTTAGTAATCCCTGCATGTCATTATAAACATCTTTAGGGATTCTGCAGTTAATGGCTTGTAGGGTCTCAGTCGTCATATAGTTCCTTTCTTGGGAGATTTTTGGGCAATTTAAAGAATCTGCATTTAAAAATGTAAAATAATTTTCTGTCAACACTTTACTTCACTATTTCTCACTTCTATTCATATATTTGCATTATTTTGATAATTTTCATGCGTATGCATTATTTTATCTTGCCATAGAAATATAAGTTCTTAGAAACATCCTCAATGGATGAGAAAAACAAAGAATCATACTTAATGAAAGGGTCTGAAGTTATCACTTTTCTAGGCTTAAAAGCCACGGCGGGGTACAGATACCTTCAACATCTTGAGAAGCATCAGATCATTCGACCAATCAAACTTCCCGGTCTTAAAACACCAAGGTGGAAGAAAGAGGAAATCGTGGAACTAGCGAATACTCGCGACTCGGTCGAATGCCCTGAATTTGTAGTAAATCAATAAACTGAAGATTATGGAACAATTACCAAACTTAGGCGGGTTTGCTGACCCCCAAAATGTTAGCAAAAAAGGAACCGGCAAATTTACTGCCGACTATATTAACTGGTCTCGGACTCTTCATGACATCCGACAAGAAGCACCGGGATGGATGCCCGAGATGCAACAAGACATTGACGGGAATGAGATTCACAAAGCACCCGATGGCTCATGTTACTTAGTTATTAGATTCACCCATATTGATGGGACGATGACTGCGGGGATTCCCCATGCGATTATGGATCACAAGATGCAACCATTAGCAGGAGACAGGATCGGAGCCCGCGATGTAGCAGATTCATTTGTTCGAGGAGCTTGTAAGGCGGCGGCAGGTCTGTTCGGCTACGCTTGGCAGTTATGGTCTAAGGATGACCCCTTAGAGCGTACTACAGAAGAAGATGAGGAGGTTGAGAAACTTCGGGACATTATGAGCCAACCTACTCAGCATGTGACTGAACGGATCCCCAAGGATCAGGAAATAGTTCCTGACGAGGATTTGGTTGACCCGCCTGCACCCGATAATGATCCCGATTGGCTTTATGATAAGGTCGTTTGGCTAGGTAAGCAAAAGTATCACAAGGAGATGCTCGGTGACATCGCAAAGAAGGACTTGAACTATCTTAAAGGAGTTTTGAAAAATTCTTATGAGGTTCTTGCAGAATCAAACCCCGATCTTCTGAAGGCAGTTGAGAAGGTAGTAAGTAAATACTCCGAGAACGGTGAACAGGATTTTAGGAAAGCGCAATAAGGCTCATCGGAGTTTCAAGCAGTTGAAAAAGTTCGATGCGTTTTACGAGGACGGATTTGGCAAGATGAAGAAAGCTATGGTCTTTGAGTGTTTCGATCAAGATGAGGCACAAGAGAAGGCAATCCGTTTCGCAACCTTAATTAAATGTAAATTCTCCCATGTGATTCGTAGCAATGAGAAGTGAAGAAATAGATTCGAAATTATCGGCATCCAAGATGGAAGCTGCAAGTCTCTGTCCTGCTTACTTTCAAGCAAATCGCCAATTCATGTGGAAAGCAGACCGCGACTCTGCGAACGAAGGAACAATTCGTCATGAAAACGAGGAAAACCAAGTACCATTGGAGGACATCGAAGATGATGAAAGAAGACTTTGTGCGTATCGTTGCAGGATTGCAATGGAGGAATGCAGGGAGAAAGTTTTTGGTAGCAAGCTCGGCAAAGGGTTGGTCGAGCGAGAGTTACGGCTATGGGTTGATGAGTCGTGGAGTGGTCAGTTGGATTATGTGGAGCATCTTGGGGTAGATGTTTTCATTGCAGACTATAAGACCCTCCACGGCTCACATACCCCTGCTCCAAACAATGTTCAGTTACTAGCTCAAGCCTGTCTTTACTGGTACAACAATCAGGAGGTAGAGAATTTCTACTGTGCGTTGATCGAGCCTTTTAACGAAGTAACATACACAACCGTTTTATATACAAGTGATATTCTGAAGGAGAAAATAAATTGGCTCAATGAGGTTGTAGCAAAAAGCTACACCGAGAATCCCGAAAGAATATTTGGCCCCAAACAATGCAAGTGGTGTTCAGCGATGTGGGCATGTCCCGAAGCAAAGTCACACTTATTATCGTGTTTACAAAAAATGAAGGAGGAAGAATGACAAGAAGATGGGAAGATAGTACCGAGGATATAGCTGAAATGATGACCATAGCTCCACTGATGGAGCAGTTCGTCAAGCAAGTAAAAGCCTTGGTTAGAGAGAAACTAATGGAGGATGGAACAAGCATTCCAGGATTCAAGCTTCGCAAGGGTGGGAATATAACTACCTATGAAGCATTTGAAGTGGCGGAGATTCTGATGAGTACAAATGTACTTACATGGAATGACTTCCTAAAGGGATGCAGATATGTCGATGGGGCTATGGCAAAGCAATGGGCAGATAAGCGTGGGATCTCCGTGGCGAAAGCTAGGGCAGACTTAAAGGACAGGCTCAAGGATGTCATGAAGACCAAGCCTAAAGCATCATCAATCATTAAAGACAATGGGTAATGGAATCGGGAGAAATAATAACCCTCAGGATAGCGAAGCGAACCCCTTCCTTAAATACCCTTCTTCGAATGAACGAGTGGGAGAGGTTAAGGGAGAAACGAGATATGAACATGGAGACTCTCCTCGCCATCGAGTCCGCATTGTTAGCAAACGCGTCAGACTTTGCGACCCGGATAATTTGGTTGGGGGAGTCAAGCATCTCGTTGATGCGCTCAGGATTGCGGGAATTATACCAGAAGACGATCCAAAAGCGATCACCCTCGAGGTCAGTCAGGAAAAAGTCTCCTCGTACAAAAACGAAGAAACGTGGGTGGAGGTCTCAAGATGAGCGATAACGACGATTTAAAGGTCGCTGTACGCTTCAAAGGCAATCTTCGCGGGTTGCTAGAATGGTATTGCGATCAAGTGGATATGGCTCCGTCTGCGGTAATAAAATCATTGGTAGCCGATAAATTATCAAAATTCATAGGTAGTCCTGTAGTATCACCACAGGTCTACTTAGACTTAGATTCAGAAAATACCCAAGTATCACCACAGGTCTACCTGCCTCGTACGCATGCGGGGGATACTAAGAATTTATCGTTAGATAAATCTAACTCTGTCGAAGTCGACAAGCATGAGCAATTCTTCAAATCGTTTCTCGGGCATTCGGACTTTGTAAAGTTCCCCGAACGAATCTCCAAGGCAATCAAAGACCAATGGAATGAAATTCTTGATTCGAAGATGAGCGGAAAAGAAATGGCGCAAGCCTACGATCAATATGTCAAGCAATCCAAAAGAGATGGAGACAAGTTCAGTCACCCAAACTCATGGATCGCAGGGCATGGATGGAAAAACACTCAAACAAAGGAATCAAATGAACCAACAGGTAATTATGACTTCTGAGCAATTCGACTCAGAACGAGGACTCATTTCTTGCATCAGGGATGAAGATGATGAGATGTACAAAATATTCGCCTACGCAATCGAGCAAGGCATAACCGCGGAACACTTCCAAGAACCCGCTTGTAGGGAATATTGGATAGCAACGGTACTAGCCGAGAAAGAAGGAGACTTCGGAATGATCGGGACGCACCAAAGATTGTCCAAAGAGTTCTACAAAGAATATCCACACTTTGTGGAGCAAGTTCTCCCTGCTCACGAGATGGTAACATTTGCGAAGGGGAAGTATGCCGTTGATCAGATCGTAAAGGAAGCAAACTTCCGTAAGCTCGAAAGCATAGGGTCGGACTTAAACCTTCGGGTACAGGCTAGGGATAAGATGGATGATCCAATGGACTACGCATTGGCATCCGAGATGGAACTTCAGAATCTTATCAAACCAAAGAGCAGTACGCTCATGGATTCCAAGGAGTTGACCAAGTCGACCATTAGTGAAATCAGAAAAAGCCTGGAGCAGGGTCCCGCTAGAATAGAACCACACCTACCTTGGCTAAGGTACGGACTGAATGGTGGATTCAAGGATAGTCACCTGAACATTGTTGCCGCTCGTCCATCCGTTGGAAAGACAACCATCGTTCTCAATTTTATTTATCACTCAGCCCTCCAAGGGAAGAAAACTTTATTCTTCTCACTCGAAATGAAATCCGAATCGCTTTGGGAAAAGCTAGGACTTATTCGATCGGGAGCAGAGAATGGATTGCCATACAAAACCACCAATTCGGAAACCAACAAGAGAAATGCAGAAACCTTGATTCGTAATATCGAGGAGTGCAAAGACCTACCGATATTCATTGATGATTTTGCAGGATCAAATATGGGAAACATTCGTGCGACTTCTAGGATCATGGACAGGAAGCATGGGATTGACTGCATAGTCATTGATTATCTCGGACTCGTAAAACCTGAGGATTCAAAAATGCCAAGAGAGCAACAGGTCGCAGAGATCAGTCGCTTATCCAAGGCATTGGCAAAGGAGTTAAATATTCCAGTATTCTTGATCGCTCAGCTAAACAGAGATTCAGTAAAGCGTGGCTCAGAACCACAACTTCATGATCTCAGAGAGAGCGGACAGATCGAACAGGATGCAGATGTGGTAATCCTCCTTCACCGAGATCTACTTGGGGATGACAAGGAGGATGTGAAGGTGATTGTAGCAAAGCAAAGATTCGGTGGATGTGGTCATTCAGGAGATAAGATCAAATTCAAACCAATGTGCCAAAGATTCATCCAAGAGGAAGGAAACGCACTCAATGAAGGCAAGCGAGAGGTTTTCTCAAAGCCTGACTACAAAAATGCAGAACTATACGAGGAGGACGATTACAGATTATGAGCAGTAAAAGCAGGGGGCAAAAAGGTGCATTTGGTGGACTGAAAGGAAAACGCAAGAGAGCACAGATTAGATATTTAGCAACGAGGCAAAATGCCTCAACTAACAATAAACAAAGGAAATCATAAATATGAATGGTAAGATGTTATTCTATGCAAATGTAACGCTCGTGGCGGATGCCGAAGAGGTAAAAGTTGGAGATAGTACTTTAGTCAAGTTCCGTGGAGCGTGGAATGAAAAACGCAAGGGCGAGAGCATTGCCTCCTTCGCCAACTTTGAGTGCTGGTCGTCATACAAAAACGAACACATCATGAAGTTCTTTAAGAAAGGCAAGAATGTAAATGTTCGCGGTAGTATGTCAGAAGACTCCTACGACGATAAAAACGGAAACAAGGTGAGAACCTATCGTTTTAGAGTTGAGGACTTTGACCTCCTGGACAACCGGAACTCGAGCAATGAGGGTCTTGATATTTAATGCTCTTAGATATTGTATCCGAACTCTGTTCACTATTCCCGAAAGGGTGCGTCGCTTACGGCGCACTCTTTTGGTGTGGTGTCGGATTTCTCGCATATACCATGAGTCGGGGGTGGAGGGGTTGAAGCGTTGGCGCACGGTGCGTGGGGTATCGAGGGATAACCTTCGTCGAAAATCTTCGCCAAGGTCAAATAATAATCGTACTCCATTTCCTCCATATCGTGATTGACATTAGTTGACATGTTACACATAAAATCGTGTTACTTGTAAAAAGCAATGGGAAATGTGGGATTTGGAAACAATCATAAGAATGAACAATGAAGCGTTCAGGGCCTTTAAAGCGAAAAACACCACTCCGTCGAGTAAGCAAAAAAAGACAGGGCGAGATGCAGGCGTATGGCCTCTTAAGGCGTCAGTTTTTGGAGAAGCTTCCAGTTTGCGAAGTGTGTATGAAGGCGAACGCAACGGATGTTCATCACAAGGCAGGGAGGGGGAAGAATTATCTTGAGGTGGGTACATGGTTATCTACCTGCCGACCCTGCCACGACAAGATCCATAAAGAGCCCTCATGGGCAAGAGAGAAAGGTTTTTTAGAATGAGAACAGTAACCCCACATAATATATTAAACGCAGTATCCTCCATAACAGGCGTTCCCCTCGTAAAGATTAAGTCGAGAAGTAGGGTAAAGATGGAAGCGCTAGCTCGGCAGATCGCCATGTACTATACCTATAAGACGGGTAATACTTTTGTAGAGGTTGGTGAAATGTTCGATCGTAATCACGCAAACATCATGCACGCAGTAAAGCGCGTTACGGAATGGAGGGAGTGCGACTGGGAGGTTAGGGATATATTAGATAAGGTGGATGTGATTATCCCTGATTTAGCTAGATTGCACGACATAAAGTTCAAGGCGGCATGAAATTTTTACGATATTTAGTTCTGATTCTTATTTTACTCAACGGGTGTAGTTCGAACTGTAAACGCAAACTGTGTTGCCCCCAACCACTGCATGGACCCTGCCCTATCTGCAACTATGGATCTTAACTTTTTAGAGCCAAGTAACTCCCCTTACTTGTTAAAGAACCATCTTCTTTGCGTGCCCGCGGAGTGGATGCTTGTTCCTGAAGTATCTGAATCTATAGAGCAAACCAAACCTGTGGTTAAGAAATTCATGGATGACATGGAGTTTAGGAATGATGCCCAGCCGATCGACTTTCCGGTTATGGATCATGTATCGACACATCTCCCTAATGTGTACTCAATTCCTGTTTTTAGCGACAATTTCTGCATGATGGTACTTGATGAGATTAACCACATCAAAAAGACCAACGGATTTTCCGTTAATGAGAATGAGTCGAAAGATGTGCAAATTGAGGAGTTTGTCCTATCAGATAAATCACCAGGTTGGTACTACACGATGTGGCAGATCATAGCGGGCAAAATCAATGTAGTATTCTCTGCTCTATTCAATAAGATCGTGACGGACGGAGTCATTCAGTTGGCTAATTATAATCCGAAGGAAATTACACAAACAACCTGGCATCACGATGGAGATGCTGACATCACAATGGTCGTCCCCCTAAACACAGGTGACTACGAAGGTGGTGGAACAGAATTTTGGAACTTGGGAACAGTAGATCCCCTACCCAATGGACACGGTCTTATATTTCCGACCTACTCACACATGCACCGTGGATTACCCCTTAAATCGGGAGACCGATACTTATTTGTATTTTGGCTTAAACAGTTAAACAACGAGGACAATAAATATGGCGAAGAAAAAAACAACAGCACCCCAGCCGAAAGCTGAGGAAAAGACTAACGAAAAGGCTCCGCCACTTGCGGAATCTCTAATCGGATTGGCTCTAAAGGTCGGTCAGGATCAGGAACTAACCCTTGGGGAACTCATCGGACACATGGAGTGTGCTAAGATTGATGTGTATACGAGGGTAACTGCTCAAGCTCGCGCAGCAGAACAGCAAGCTCCCTCCGCGCCATCCGAAGGTGGCGACACGCAGGAGCTAGAGGTCGTTTCTTAAGTTTTAGACGGGGCAAAAGACGGTAGGTGAAGTGTTCGCAAGAACACTCACCATACCCGTCGAACTCATCTAGGTCTACTAGATGTACATTCTCAGGGTTTTGTAAGCTTGTGAGGAGGAAACGCTTTGCTTCCATCCATTCACACATCATCATCCAAATAGTCCACGAAGACCCATGTAGAGCTTTGAGTCGTCTTTCTCATGCTGGGCTAAGTTGTTTCTGAGATTCTGACGCATAACGGCTCGTCTATCTAGGGTATCATTTTCGTAATCCCAAAGTTGATTGCTTCCGGAAGAAAATGCACCCTCTTTTGGTTTGTAGTTATTCCAGGCATCCTGGAACCCCTGACTCTGACTATTAAAGTAATCATCTACCTGTTGGTCGGATATTTCAAAAGGCGTGAATCCTTCATTATTTCTATTCCTCCCTGAAGCACGAATATCCTCTGCACTAAATCCAAATAAGTTATCTGCTGAAAAGTTCTTTGCATAGTCTTGATTTACTGATGACTTATTCCCTCCACCACCGAGACCTTGAGCCTGCCTAGCCTGCATGCCTCGTCGAGCCATATCGTTCAGATCATCAAACATACCGCGTCCACCTCTTGGACCAAACATACTACCAAGCGCACGACCAGCTCCACCAAACATACCACCACCCATGTTACCAAATGATGATTGTGGGTTTATTGCCTGACGAGCAAAATTGTTCATTCCTCCGAACATACCACCGCGTCCGAACATACCACCGCGTCGCCCACCAAATGAAGTATTATAAGGGGATTGTCCGCCTCCGAACATACCTCCGAACGGTGCCTGCTGTTGCATGCCTCCAAACATACCACCACCCATGCCACCATAGGCAGGTACCCCAATCATATCACCACCTCCGAAACCTCCTCCAAAACCTCCACCAACTCTTCCAGTTCTGCGTGGTGGCATACCATATAAGGATCCCATCCCCATATCAAGACCACCCCGATAAGCGGCTCGCCTTCCGGGTGAATAGGAATCAAAGTTATATGGATTGTATTCTCTTCGGTTCTGCGGTCTGTTATAAAGTCTATCCTGAATAGCGTTACGAGTAGAATCAAAGAGTCGCTCACGATCGGGACGCTCGCCCTCATACTGCTCATCAACCATACGCTGTTTAGTCTCATACCGCTGACGATCAATCATGGGCATATCATACTTATTGGGATCAGCCTCATATTGGCCTTGTCCGTATGCTATTGCGGCATCTCTGTATGCTCCCCCATCAAACTTATCTTTATCTATCGCTCCCGTTTCTCCATCCCAAGCGGCTTCAGCTAATTTCTTAGCCTCAGGTGTGGCTTCAAATAAAGATCTTAAATCACTATTGTTACGAACATAGTTAAAGTAGTCAGGGTCTTGGTATTTTACCAACTCCTCATACTCTTCAGGCACTTGCCTGGTAAGCATGGGTGCATCAGGTCTAGCTGCGGTTCGGAGTGACCTGTTATTCCCTCCCATGGGCACTCTGCCTACTCTACGACCTATGGAGTTAGCTTGATCTATACTGTCCATGTATGGACGGAAACCACCTCCCATATTACCGAAATCAAAAGTACCTCGTCCCATTCCACCTCCTCCGAATGGGGATCTCGGAGGCATCCTTTGTGATCTTGGTTGGAATAGTGAAGATAATGAACCGAAGCCGAACATGTTATTATGTTATTCGTGTTACTAATTAGGGTCAACAACCGATCCGTATCTATACCTTAGACCGTCCACCTGCGTTTCCATCTTTCCCACCACACCTTCTAGGTACTTGAGTCTCATATTTTGCTCGGCATCATCGGGCAACGCACCGAGTTCACCTCGAGGCCACTTAACCCTAAATTCCGAGTTCATATCAACCTCATGATGCAAGCGGACATTCTCGTTCCTTAGATCATCTATATCCGACTTTATGGTGACATAGGAATATGTGGCGATACAAACTGCTCCTATGGTCTTCAACATGAAGGCAACATTCGCCTTCACGACTGACTCTTCCCCTATTGGCTCACTCACTTTTTGCCCCTCATGGACTTCTTACCTCGGCACTTCCACTTCTTACGGGAAAGGTCATTAGCACATGGTGGATTCTTGCACTTTTTTATGCCCGCACTACGCGCGCAGTAGGCATCGCCCTTCTTGGTGCCCGGCGCTATGCGATCTTTGCCCTTCTTGGACTTGCCCGCCTGACCATAGGAAACCTTACGCTTCCTACCAGTCTTCTTATTAGTAACGACCTTTGCGAACCGTTTTCCTTTTGCTGGCTTTGGCACGAGACTTTCCTCCTTTGGCTTTGGATTTAGGACTTAGGCACTTGCCTGCCCTCTTACATTTTACGGGTGTTTTACAGTTACATTTACTCATTGTTACGCTTTCTTGGTTCTTTTACCCATGCCTACTCTGCGTTTTTCGGCGACGAGTGATTTTTTCTTTTTTCCAACCTGCTTCCAGGTCTTCGGGGTTTTCTTAGAAACTCTTTTAGTGGGTCGGCACTTCTTTACCTTTCCCTTCTTCTTACCGCACGCATCACCATCCTGATCCTTCCATTTCTCCTTAAACCAGCGTTTAAGTGCGGCTCCCTTCTTAGTCTTTCTTACCGCCATAGTAGTATTCCATTGCGTGGAGGTAAGCCCATAGATCCAAGACCTCGTTCTTGGCCTCTTTAATCTTTTGATCTATAGACATCTGTACCATGCCCTTATCTCCGTTCGGGTTATGCTCTAGGATGCCTGACATAAATTTATTCGTGAAGCGTTCCTTGAACTCCTCCACGGCATTATTCATTAGCATGACATCGTCAATCTGTGTTCCTTTAAGTCCAGTCATCGCCACAGCTTATCCACGAATATCACACCCATTCCAACAATGACATACATAGAAAGTATAAATACTTCTTCCATAGTCACTTCCTCTTCCCTGCCCTCTTCTTTCTGCACTTAGCAATAGCTCCACTCGCGTAAGCACTAGGGAATACCTTGTAGGAACGCTTTACCTTATGGTAACACGCATCCTTTTTTGATTTTGTTTTTTTCTTAGCCATTGATCTTTCTAAAAATCTCCTTCACATCCGATCTCCTATCCTCTGACAACTTTTCGCACATCTCTAGTCTCGCAAACAATTTAGCCTGATTTACCTCCAACCTTTGGTTCCTCACCTTTACTACATCTATCTCCTCCTTCAGACGCTTTAGAAAAAAACCAATGACGGATATAGCGGCACCTAGACCGAGAAATATATAAGGGGAGTAATCCATTGTTACATATTATTTCGTGTGACTTAATCATGCAAGATACTTCGCCTTTTGTTTTGGCGCTTTCTTAACATAGGGTTGATTACTATACCAATCGTCCCAAACCTCACATGCGCGAAGCGCATCGGTTTTATTTTCAAAACTCGTCCCGATCTCCGTCGGGAAGCGAGTTCCCTTAGCAAGCCTTGGGCCGACAGGTACCTCCCCCATATTCTCATGGGACATGCGGATTACCCACCCAAGGTTGCCCAGATCAGCCCGGACAACAAAGGTTGGATTATTCATCCTGATCGTTGATTGCCATTAAACTTTCCCGAGTGTGCATAAGCTTAAGAACAAGTCTTGCTCTATCCTCTTCCAGTCGTTTCTGACTGTTCTCGAGGACTTCCAAGTCCATTTTTATGTTCTGTAGCCTACTCTCTAGGACAGCCTCTTGGCTATTATCTTCTATGTTTCTGCTCATAATTACCATCCAAAGTTCTTGCCGAATCTCTCCCTACCCCAGCAATGATTCTTAACCAATGCCTTATAGGGAACATAGCACCCGCAACCCAAAACTGACTTGTCAAAGGGTCTACATGTCTTACGGGTCTTATCAAATATAGGGCAGTTATAGCATGCACGCATCCTTTCCCGCCATATACCCTGTGTATAGGGACTCCTATAAACTAAAAAGCTCGCCTTGAGTATAGCGAGCCAATCTCTCAATGTTACCTTCGGTCCGAAAGCAACTCTCAGAAATTCCTTAAATCTCTTCAGTCCCACTAAAAATTCCCCGATATACTGATTAAAGGCGTACCATCTATCTTTATACGATCCGCTTTCTCCATCGCACTCTGCTCATTTACATCCCCGCCTACCATTTTGGCTATTTCCTCATTTAATTCATCAATCATCTTTTGGGTTTCCTCAATCTCGCCCACTACTCCGCTTTCTCCTGTCCCTGCCGTTACCCGCTTCATACCTGGAGTCTTATTCTTATCCTGACCTGTGGCTGAACCACCAACTCCAGCACTCTGCATAACAGGATCCTGCTTGATTGTCTGACTCAATGGACTTGATGTTCTCCCTGCACCCGGTGCTAACTGCCCAGGATACATCATTGCCGCCTGTGCCGTACCTTTATCACCTGTTGCAAGTGCCCCAATCAACCCCGCTCCCTGCAATCCCATTGATAATTTGTCCAAATTACTCATCGTAGGAGCAACATTGGTGTTTACCGAACTTACACTCATCGGTCCACCCATGAAAGATGTTCCAACCTGTCCAGCTCCGACCCCACCCGGTCCCGGCAACGCATTAAATGCTTTTTGTGCAGCCATATACTGTGGACTGTACCCTAGTCCGCCCGATGCGGCTCCCCCACCTATGTTCGGTAGGTATCCACCAAGCATCTTATCTGCTCCTGTGTACAATTGTCCTAAATATCCCTGCCCCAATGCCTGACCACCAGGCAAAATACCACCAACAAGCTTATCTGCATTAGTGTACAGCCCTTGCAAACCCTGTGATGCAAAGTCACTAACCGCATTCGGAAGAGTCTGAGTGATGAAGTTCGGTACAGTGTTGGTAGCAAAGTTTACCCCAGCACTTATAAGGTCTCCAATAAAATAAGATTTTACCTCTGAAGGCACTTTAGACTTTTCCATAACACGAATTTTAGTGTTACAAAGCTCAAAAGTCAATTCTCGGATTTGTCACGGACGCTGGAAACTAGAGAAAAGGGGTATATATATGCTCGCCCGGAAATCGCCGTCCCCCCCTTGGGGGGGGTGTAACACTATATAAGTAGTGTGACATGGTTTCCCTAAGTCGTTGTTATCAAGTAGTTTCCTATTATGTCGGTGGTCAGCGACCATCGGCACGGAGTAAGATCGAAGCCTTACCGCACTTATAGTTCACTTTGACTTCCGCTCGATGGTCGAAGGTTCAGGGAGAGTAAACCCAATAAATTTTACTCAGGGCAAGCGAGGCGAGTTCAACAAGCTCGACCTAACAAACGGCGATAGGCGTTCACCTGATCGAGTAGTTTGCTAACGCTTCCTAACGAGCCAAATCAGTAAACACTGAGGTTGTCGCCAAGTGGCAGTAAGAGTTCTTTCGAACCGCTTGGATAACCCTTCAACCAATGTCCTAGTGACATTCTTCGCACGGCGAAAGAGATGTCTAGGGTAGTCATGGTAATTGAACAGGGAGAATGGAATGGACGAACCACCGCCACCTCGAGTAAAAGATCGATCGATCGTAAGCCTTTAGGGTTTCGAGAAAGGTTGCTAAGTCAGCAAGTTCTTTGGAGTAAATTGCAACGGTGTAAGACATATCACCGCCAAGAATACCTCAGGCAGAGACATCGAATCTGTTGAAGCAAGCGAATCGCTTTTAGCTTGTGGACTATATACGTACCTAGCCAAATCATGGTCGTAAATTCCCTTTGTGGAATTATCGATTAGTAGGGAAGAGTGAACGCTTTCACTCGGAGACTCTGTAAATGTGGGATCGCACATTGACGAACGAAAATCGATCGGGTTAACCATGCAAGCCAATACCTTCGGAAGAGAATGGAAAAGGGTCGGGAAGATTACGATATAATCAAAAATGAAGCATTCAAGGATGCTTCAATGTAGGGATTACCAACACCAAATCACACACAATTAACATCTAATTCAATAGTAAAGGAAAACATATCATGGATATTACAGCATTATTACAAAACCCACAATTAGTACAAAGCCTTCAAGCACTTCAAGCACTTGGAGCGATAGCAACACCAACACCAACACCTGCAACACCTGCACCAACACCGGAAGCGGATCTCGATCACTGGGATCTAGTTGATAACCTCGAGAAGCGTAAGTCCAAAGCACGCAAGCAAGCGGTGGCATCCTTGCCAATTGCCAATGAGAAGCAACTCGATGCCTTGAGGAATAAGGCAGTCAGTGGCGAGAATAATGAAATCGCAAACCAAAAGAATCAAAAGGGTGGTTTTCGTGTCGACAAGTCAATCAATGATCAGATCGATGCATTGAAGGAAAAGCGTAAGCAACAGCTTAATACCGACGACGGCAAGGCAATGCTTGCGGAGACCGTACTCAATGGAGAGATACAAGGCTTCAGCATTGGATTGCCTAGAGCAAGCGACGGCAAGCAAGTCAAGAACATCTCCGTTATCTAATCACTAACCACTAACCCGTTGGTAATCCTTACATTGAGTCATCCTTATTAACAATCAACCAACATTTATCATGCACTTAAATCCATATTCAATGAGATCATTACGATCTGTAAACAAACAAGACGAAAGGACCGTAGGTCGTACGCATCGAGAAAAGCTAATACGCAAAGCTAATCCTCGTAAG
>VMHT01026879.1_pt1 | contig 19887 bp, 21 predicted proteins | sample 4693611 | NCBI WGS metagenome assembly VMHT01 (sample SAMN12280063, study PRJNA550983) | marine metagenome | isolation source: seawater sampled from same location over 5 years 0.02-0.2 micron viral filtrate | place: USA: collected off the coast of southern California halfway between the port... ...
AACTAGCATTTTTAGTGAAAAATACGTGGTTAAAGTATGGCAAGAACTAGAATTGACAGCAAAGAAAGCGCTGTTCAGATAATGAAAGCAGCAACCTCGCCAATTTATCCACCTTCAAATGTTCCATTGCAAAAAACTGATCTGCCTTTTTTTACAAATGTTTTGTCAGAGTTTGCGCGATCTCAATGGAGCGAACATGCGCTTGAAATTGCCGCAATGATGGCAAGAACAATGGCTGATCTTAACAGTGAGCAACAGGCATTAAGATTAGAGGGTTATATTGTACAGCGTCAAAATGGAACCACTGTAGAAAACCCGCGTCAAAGAATTGTAAAAAGTTTAACGGGTGATTTGCTTTCGTTGCGTCGTTCTTTGGGTGTCAATGCGCGTGCGCGAGAAGAGGCGCATGTTGCCAACAAAAAAACACAAATCGCAAAAGTAATTGAAGCAAATGCACCTGTTGATGATGGGTTGCTTGCGCGTCCTTCATGACCCAAGGTCAAAAGGTTTGCGCTTTCATAGAGCGTTTTTGCATAATTCCAGAAGGCGCAAAGGTTGGACAACCTTTCAAGCTTATGCCGTTTCAGCGAAAATTTATCATAGAAGTTTTCGACAATCCAAACGGAACCAGTCGCGCTTACTTGTCGGTTGCGCGAAAAAACGGCAAGTCGGCGTTGATTGCAGCAATTGTTTTAGCGCATTTGGTTGGGCCATTGGCTAGACAGAACAGTCAAATTATTTCTGGGGCAAGATCGCGTGATCAAGCCGCTCTTGTTTTTAAACTTGCTGAAAAAATGGTAAGGCTAAATTCTGAGCTTGCAAAAATTATTAGAATAGTGCCCTCGCAGAAGACCTTGATTGGTCTTATGATGAATGTTGAATATAAAGCTATTTCAGCGGAAGCTGGCACGGCTCATGGTTTAAGTCCAGTTCTTGCTATTCTTGATGAGGTTGGTCAGGTCAGGGGTCCCCAAGATAGCTTCATTGAAGCGATTGAAACTGCTCAGGGTGCCCATGAAAAGCCGCTACTTATAGCAATAAGCACTCAAGCTGCAACAGATGCAGACTTGTTTTCAATTTGGCTCGATGACGCGAGGAACGCTAAGGACAAACGGATTGTTTGTCATTTGTATTCTGCTGAAAAAAACTGCGAGTTGAACGACAGAAAGGCTTGGCGTGCTGCTAACCCTGCCATGGGGAAATTTCGCAGTACACAAGATGTAAAAGACTTTGCAGCGCAAGCTCAAAGATTGCCAGCTAAGGCTAATAGTTTTAGATGGCTTTATTTAAATCAAAGGATTGAAGCGCAATCGCCCTTTTTGTCTCGCGCAGAATGGACTGCTTGCGTTAATGAAATATCGTTTGCGGCTGGCGATCGTGTATTTGCTGGCTTGGATTTATCATCAAGTCGAGACCTAACCTCGTTGGTTCTTGTCTTTCCTAAAGAAGACGGCTTTGAGGTTGTGCCGCATTTTTGGCTTCCTAATGACGGGCTGCGAGAAAAAGCAAATCAAGACAACGTGCCTTGGGATGTTTGGCGAGACAGTGGTTTTTTGCATACTATCGACGGGGCAGTCATTGACCCTGCTGTAGTTGCGGCTTTCGTTGCTGAAATAAATCAAGACTACGATCTGCAAATGTTAGCCTATGATCGTTGGCGGATTTCAGATTTTCAGCGTGAGCTAGATGCAATAGGTGCGGTCGTTCCAATGCAGCCGTTTGGTCAGGGCTATAAAGATATGGCCCCTGCTGTTGATAGAGTTGAAACGCTCGTTGCGGATCGAAAGATTAAACACAGCAACCACCCGATTTTAAATATGTGCGCAGCTGGTGCCGTCGTTCAACGTGATCCAGCTGGGAACAGAAAACTTAACAAGGCGAAAAGCTACAGCAAAATTGATGGGCTTGTCGCCTTAACGATGGCGCTAGGCGTAATGAGCAAAGAGGAAACTGTTGCTGAGTTTAGTCCGTGGGATGACCCAGACTTCAAGTTGGCGGTTTAGGAGAAAAAATGGGCGTTCTAGACAGATTTTTCAAAGTTGAGGAGCGTTCTTTAGAAAATCCAAACGTGCCTGTTTCTGCTGATAATTTTTTGCACCTTATGGGCTTGGGGGATTTTAACAGCAGTACGGGAATTATTGTAAACTCTGAAAACGCTCTTGGAGTGCCTGCTATTTGGGCGGCTGTAAATTTCATCAGTGGCACCTTAGCGAGCCTGCCACTTGAAGTTATGCGACGCACAGATGATGGCGTTGAGCGTGTTACTTCTGGTATTGGTAGTTGGATTGATCGCGCTGTTAGTCCTCATATGTCTTCATATTCTTGGCGAAAGTATATCTTTGAGCAGACTTTGACGGGTGGTCGCTCTATTACCCTAATTGTCCGAAATGGTGCGGATGAAATAATTGATCTTGTGCCAATCGATCCCAACACTGTGAGCGTTTATGCTCAAACGGAAGGTATTTACCCAACAAAAGGTTACAGAACGAAAGCTCAAACTTACCCAGCCGCAGACATCATTGACATAAGTTTTATGCTTAAACACAACATGATTGACGTGAGAGGGCCAATTGCCACGCACAAAGATGTCATCGGCTTAGCTATTGCAAGCTCTAGATACGGCGCGAAGGTTTTTCAAAGCGGCGGCATTCCACCAGCAGTTTTACAAGGACCATTTCAATCTGGTGCGGCGGCGCAAAGGGCAAGTGAGGACGTTGCAGCTGCAACAGCAAAGCTTGCTAAAGAAGGTCGTCCAGTAATGGCCTTGCCAGCGGGTCATGAATTGAAATCAGTTGGTTTTTCGCCTGAGCAAATGCAGCTTATTGAGCTTCAAAAGTTTTGTATTGAACAGATCGCTCGCATTTATTCTTTGCCCCCTGTCTTTTTGCAAGATTTAAGCACAGGCACGTTTAGCAATGTGGAGCAGCAAGATTTACATTTTGTAAAACACACTTTGCGGCGTTGGATCGAACAAACAGAACAGGAAATGAATCTAAAGCTATTTGGTCGTGAAAGTGATCTGCACATTAGATTTAATGTTGATAGTTTGTTGCGCGGTGATTTGAAAACCCGCATGGAAGCTCACGCGACAGCGATTCAAAACGGAATAAAAACGCCGAATGAAGTTCGTGATTTAGAAGAGTTGGAGCCAAAAGAAAGTGGCGACGACTTGTTAATTCAAGGCGCAACGGTTCCAATTTCGACGCAGATAGGCGGGTTTAGTGCCCAAGCCGAATAAGGCGATGCGCGAAGAGGCGCAGCGTGGGCTTAATTGGCGCAAAGAATACGGAAGAGGCGGCACAGATGTTGGTGTGGCGCGGGCGCGAGACATAGCAAATAATCGTGATCTTTCGTTGCGAACAGTGCGCAGGATGAACAGCTATTTTGCTCGACATGGCGCAAATCTAGAAGAACATTTTGGTCGAAAAGAAGCAGATGGTGGACCCAGCGCCTTTAGAATTGCGTGGGCACTTTGGGGCGGTAATGCGGGTCGAACATGGGCCAAAGGCATTTTATCACAAGAGGAATATAACATGATTGAGCGTGCTGAGCCTGACGAGTTAAGCGTTGGCGATTTTGTAAGCTGGGATAGTTCGGGCGGCTCTGCCTATGGTCAGATTAGACGTATTGAGCGGGATGGTTCAATAAATGTTCCAGACAGTGATTTTACGGTCAACGGAACCGAAGACGACCCTGCTGCGTTAATTATGCTTTATCGTGAAAATGAAGAGGGCTTTGCCGCGACTGGTCAGCTTGTCGGACATCGTTTTTCAACGCTTACAAAGGTTGATGAACGTAAATATCACAAGGACAAAGATAAATACAAAAACAAAGGAATGCGAGAAAGCCGCCCTGCGCAGACTGTTGAAATAAGAAGCGAGGATGATGGCAGTGTGACTGTTGAAGGTTACGCGGCTGTTTTTAACGAGCAGACAGTTATTGGCGGTCAATGGCGCGAGCAAATTGCAAGAGGCGCATTTAGTGACGCGATAAGCAGGGATGACGTTGTTTTTCTAATAAATCATGCGGGCCTGCCTCTGGCGAGAACAAGATCAGGCACTTTGCAGCTTTCAGAAGACGATCACGGTTTAAAAATCCGTGCGTCTTTAGACACAAGTGACCCTGACGTGAGGGCAATAGTTCCAAAAATGAAACGAGGGGATTTAGACAAAATGTCTTTTGCTTTTGTTCCAACGCGTCAAAATTGGGATGATAAGCAGTCTATGCCAGTTCGCACTATAGAAGAGGCATCACTTTTTGACGTCAGTATTGTCACAACGCCTGCTTATGACGGCACTGAAATAGGTCTGCGTTCTCTAGAAATTTACAGGCAATCCAAATCTCAAAAATCACAAGCGGCACGTCGTATGCGAATGAGGTTGCGCTTGCAAGAATAATGGCGGTTCCCGCTATTGTTGCCCTTTCCCGCGCCTTGGGCAAGCGCTCGGAAATGAACGTCGTGATGACGTCCTATCCCTTAGATGGAGGCCCACTATGGCTGATGTTAAAAATATGCGGGAGCAGTTAGCGAATATCGCTACAGAGGCCCGTTCTAAGTTGTCAGAGATAAAAGATGACACTGTTGAAGAAAGAGCAGCTGAAATTGAGCGTGAATTTGACGCTATGATGGCAGACGCAGATAAGCTTGAGGCACGTATTCAAAGAGAAGAGCGTGCGGCTGATCTGATAACCAAGATGCAAGAGCCGAAAACAGTAGTGCCGCAAGTTGAGGCAAGAGAGGCTCCTGCGGCTGACAACGGTTTTGTAAAAGAGTATCGTCACGCATTTGCTGAATATCTTTCAGCAGGCGGTGAAGCCTTTTTAGACCAAGAAACGCGTGCAATTTTGAAAGAATATCGCGTTCAAACTGGCGGCACTAATAATAAAGGCGGTTTCACTGTTCCAGAGGAAATGGCTACTTATATTGAACAATCAATGGCGGCGTCTGGCCCTATGTACACGTCTGACCTTTTCACTGTTATTGATAGCGTTAATGGTGTTCCGTTTAAAATTCCAACGGTTGACGACACAAGTGTAACCGCAGCTGCAAAGGCTGAGGGCACACAGCCAACAGATGACGGCGGCAAAGATGTCACTTTTGGTCAAAAGACAATAAATGCTTTTGCTTTTGATACTGAATGGGTCCGCTGGTCAGCTGAGCTTAATGCCGATAGCATTCTCAATATGGAATCCTTGCTTGGTCAGTTGCTTGGCGAGCGCCTTGGCAGAATTGCAAACACGAAGCTAACAACTGGCAGTGGGTCCAGTGATGTAGAGGGCATCGTAACAAACTCAGCAGCGGGCAAAACAGCGGCATCTGCTACGGCGATCACAGCAGATGAAATTATTGACCTTTTGCACAGTGTTGATCCTTCTTACCGTGAATCAGGAGCGCCAGCGTTTATGATGAACGACAGCACTTTAGCTGCTGTAAGAAAGCTTAAAGATGGCGACGGAAACTATTTGTGGTCCTTGGGTAGCTATACGCAGGGAGTGCCGCAAAGCATTCTTGGCTATCCTGTTGCTGTCAATCAGGCGATGGCATCCATAGCGACGGGAAATAAAACCATTCTCTTTGGCGACATGAAAAAATATTATGTTCGCAAAGTGGGTGCCCCAGCGCTTTATGTTGCATCTGAGCGTTTTGCGCCAGACTTTGGCATTTTGGGCTTTGTTAGGTTTGATGGATGTTTGTCAAACACAGCTGCAATCAAACACTTAGTTCAAGCTTAAAATAAATAGCGGGGGCTTTTTGCCCCTGCTTTCCTTTTAAGGGGGTTCCAATGAAACTTAAATTACTTACTAGCATGGCTGGAATAGATTACTCGCATAACGCGGGCGACATAATTGAAATAAATGACAATGAAGCTGCTAAGCGCTATATAGAAAACGGCGTTGCTGAGCCTGTTGCGGAAGCTTCAAAAAAAGAAACTGCTACAAAAAAATCCTCTTCTAAAAAGACGGCTGTTAAAGAATAAAAAATGGCGATGCTTACACCTCAACATCGTCTGCAAAGAGTTGTTTCACCCTCAGCTGAGCCAATTACATTAGCAGAAGCAAAAACTCAAATGCGAGTAGAGCATTCTGACGATGACACAATAATTGCACGCTTTATTGACGTTGCGATAGCTTTTGTCGATGTAAACGGTGCTTTAGGAAAGGCAATGATTACTCAAACGTGGGGCGAGTGGTTGCCTTCTAATTTGAGCACAGTGACGCTTACTCTTGGGCCAGTGCAATCAGTTGCGGCGATAAAGTATTATGACGCAAATAATTCTTTGCAAACTGATACACTGTCAAATTATTTAGTTTTAGGAACGCCAAGCTTTACAACAATACGGCCTAAAGCTGGTTTTAACTGGCCTGTAACATTTGCGCGCGATGACGCAATAAAAATTGAATATGTCATTGGGTATGGTGACGCCAGCAGTAGTGTGCCCCAAACTATTAGGCAGGCGCTATTGTTGCTCGTTGCTCATATGTACGAAAACAGAGAAATTGAACTTATTGGCACAATCTCAAAAACTTTGCCATTTGGCTTTGACGCTTTAATCAGTCAAGAAAGATCAAGCTATTATGGTTAGGGCTGGTTTGTTTAGAGATCGTGCTGTTTTTCAGCGAATGGCATCAACAACTGATGATTACGGAAATACAACAGGAGATTTTGCAAGCCTTGCAACACGGTTTGCTCATGTCATTGAACGGCTAGGAAAGGAAGATTTAGAACAGGGATCGCGTGACGATGTTGCCTTTGCAACTTTGCGGGTAAGGGCTGACTCAACAATTGAGGGGGTAAGTATTGCTGATCGTGTCTCAGTGCGTGGAACAATTTATTCCATAAGAAGCATTATGCAAGTTTCCTCTAAAGGCGATTTGCTTGAAATGCGTCTTGAAAAAGGCGTTGCATTTTGAAAGTTGATGGCAAAAATTTAAAAAAAGCAATGCGAAGTTTTCAGCCAGCCGTGTCAAAAAATCTAGAACAAGCAATAAGAAAATCCGTAAATGAAGGCGTGCGTTTGGCAAAAGTTATGGCTCCAAAAGATACGGGTAATTTGGCAAGTGGCATTCACGCAAAATTTGAATATGAGGATGGGGTTTTTAGAGGTTCAATAGAAGCAGCTGAACAAAACGCAGAGGCTCAGCGCAAAGCGCTCGCAGTAGAATTTGGACGTCAAAACGAAAGCAAGCCAAGTCGTGGAACAACAGTTGCAGTGCCCTTTTTACAGCGCACTAGAGGCATAATAAGTCAGAAACATGCGGGCCGTATTACAAGAGCAATCGGAAAAGCAAGGCGGGAAGTTGGTTTGTAATGAGCAGCTTTGCTTTAGAATTGCAAAAGGGTTTACGTGCTGCTCTTGTAGCAAACGCTGGTGTAACAAATCTAGTAAGCACGCGAGTTTTTGACGAGCCGCCTGTTGGTGTCACATATCCATTTGTTAGATTTGGTCGCATTGTTCCAAATTCGGATGATACAACAAACACATTAGGCGCAGCTGTAAGTTTTACTATTGAAGCTTATTCCCGCGATACTGGTCGAGTTGAGGCGACACAAATAGCTGAGGCCATCCGCACAGCTTTGCATCGAGGCGAGGCAAGCGTCACGGTCGCAAATTTAAATTTAATTGAACTGATCTGTGAAAGCTTTTTTGTGGATCGGGATAATGAAGGGCGGGGATATTCGGCAAACGTCGTTTTCTCTGCAATGCTTCAAGCCGCTTAGCGGCGTGCCATTTTCGCGGCCTTGGCAACCGCTATCGAACGTCGTGATGACGTCCTATCCTTAGAAGGAAACACAAAATGGCTAAGCAGCTTGGGCGCTTATTCCTATTAAAAGTAGGTGACGGCGCGAGTTCAGAAACATTCACAACGCTTGCGGGTATAAACTCCAAAAGCCTAACGATAAATAATTCTGCTATTGATGTGACAACGCCTGATGCTTCTGGCGGCGCATTATTTGCGCAGAGTTTAAATGGCCTTAAGGCAATGGCTGTTTCAGGCGACGGCATCTTTTTAGATGAAGCAGCAGAAGCGCGATTAAATACGGTTGCAATGGCTGCTGATCCAGTTGCTAATTTTCAGATTGTTGTTCCTGATTTTGGAACCTATGCAGGTTCGTTTCGCGTGACGTCGTTAGAATTTGGTGGAGAGACAGAGGGCGGTGTCACGTTTAGCACAGCGCTTGAAAGTAACGGCACAGTCACCTTTACCGCCGCATAATGACAATAACGGCGCAAGCTCCTAGAGGTGGCGTTGTAAGTGAGATTAATCATGTCACTTATACTTTCATACTGCGAAACGGTGAAATTGAAAGGTTTGAGGATAAGCACAGAGGGATTTTTGAACTGTGGGATGGTTTTTTTGATCGAGGGAAAAAACCCAAAACTGTTGAAATAAAAGACCTCTTAGCGCTTGCTTTAGTCGGCGGTGGGTTGAGCGATGCAAAAGCCGACGCGCTCATAAGTGGCGCAGGGCCAGAGATGCTTATGGAATTTTATCAACTTGCTCAATCTGTTCTTGGGGTTGCCTTCATGCCTGATGTTTTTGAAGAGCCTGAAATAAAAAAAAAGACAGAAGCAGGCACAAGCCCAAACGTCTTGCAGTCAGAAGCATTATCAGCAGTGCAGTAATAGCTGGATATCAACCAAAACAAATTCGCAACATGATTCCGCTTGATACTTTTATAGTCTTTGAGGGTTGGAACGCTGCGCATAGTCCAAAGAAATCTGGGTCTGACGCGCCAAGTTTAGCACAAGCAAAGCAGCTTGCGGAAAGGTATCACTAAATGGCAATCACAGCGCAAGAGTTAAACATAATTTTAAGTGCGCGTGATAAGCAGTTCACGAAGGCAATGGATCGAGCGCAAAACAGAATAAGTCGTTTTTCTTCCAAATCCACAAAACAGCTTAGAAAAACTGGTCAAAGCTTTGATGGTCTTAGTAAAAATGCACGCCGATTAGCAGCCGTAGTTGCTGGCGTATTTTCAGTAAGAGCGATTTCAAATTTAGTGGACGCTGCTGCTGAAATAAAAACACTTTCTGACATTGCTGGCGTAAGTACGACGCGATTCCAAAAGCTTGCGCAGGCGGCTAGAACTGTCGGAATAAGTCAAGAAAAGCTAAGTGACATTATAAAAGACGTCAATGATAAGTTTGGCGATTTTCTTATTACAGGCGCGGGTCCGCTTGCTGATTTCTTTGAGACAGTCGCGCCTTTAGTTGGTGTAACGTCAGATAGCTTTAAAGAATTAAGCGGTCCAGATGCTTTGCAGCTTTATGTTGACAGCTTAGAAAGAGCAAACCTATCACAAGCACAAATGACCTTTTTCCTTGAGGCCATTGCTAGTGATGCAACTGCGCTTTTACCGCTTTTAAGGAATAATGGAAGCGAGTTTAAACGGCTGGGTGAAGAAGCAGCAAAAGCTGGCCGTATTTTAAACAGCGACGCAATTGAAGGCGCAAAGAAATTAAAGGATCGTTTTGACGAATTGCGCACGTCAATGTCAACTGCGATTCAAAAAGGTTTGCTGGAAAACGCTGACGAAATTATGGAAGTTGTTGGTTTTTTTACCGACGATGTTTTGCCTAATATTTTAGACTTAGTTAAAAAATTGCAAAGATTGCGAGGCGGCGGGAAAGGTGCGCAGCCATCAGCTGAGCAAGAGGCTAGTGACCAAGCAGACGCCAAGGCGTTTTCTGATGAACAAAGAAAAATATTCAACAGGCCAAAAAGCTCGGGTCAGTCGTTGCTGGCAGATGATCCTGAACTGCAAGCTGACATCAATAAGACACTTGCAGAAAATGCTAAAAAAATAGCAAACAACCCATCGGACCAAGTGCCGCCTGTTGTTAAATCAATTAAAGAACTTGAAGCTGAACGTAAAGCCCGCGAGCAACTAATTAAGGATTTGAGGTCAGCTAAAACAGGCTATCAAGATTTGCTTGCTTCGCTTGATCCAGTGTCAGCAGCGCAGCTAGAATATAACGCTGCAATAGAAACGATGGCAGAATTTGAGCGCCTATCGGGTCAAGAAATTGAAAATAAGACAGCCGTTCTTTCAAAGCTTGGCGCAACCTTGCAGCGAACCAAAGACGAAATTTCTGGAATGGCAGACGTCACTGATGTTTTAGAGCAGGGTTTAACTGATGTTTTCATGGCGGGCCTAGAAGGTGCAAAGTCGTTTGAGGATGCAATGCGTCAAACCGCGATTGCGGTAGTGCGCGAGCTTTACCGTGTGCTGGTTGTTCAGCAACTAGTGAACGCTGCTATGGGCGCAGTTGGTTTTTCGCCAGTGCCAAGCGGTGGATTTAAAAGAACAGGGGCAAGCGGACGTCAATTAAACGCGGGCACTCCATACATGACAGGTGAATCTGGTAGAGAATTGTTTATTCCTCAATCAAATGGGCGCTTGCTCAGTCCTGCGCAAACTAACAACGCGGTAGGCGGTGGTTCTGTAACCGTTCAACAAACAATAAACGTCACTACGGGCGTTCAGCAAACTGTTAGGGCTGAGATTAAATCAATGATGCCGCAAATCGCGGACACTGCAAAAGCAGCCGTGCAAGATGCCAAACGCAGAGGCGGGAACTTTGGGCGAGCGTTTGTCTGATGGCTATCACATACCCCCTTGCATTGCCCACAGTCACGGGCGTTAGGGCAATTGATTTTGGCGCTGTAAATGCAGTAGCTTATTCTCGATCCCCCTTCACATTTGCTGGTCAATCTCATGCGTATTCTGGTCAAATGTGGACGGCTGACATTACTCTGCCAGCAATGGAACGCTCGAACGCAGAAACGTGGATTGCGTTCTTGGTTGCTTTGCGCGGTCAATTCGGAACCTTTTTGCTGAATGACCCAAGCGCAACAGTTCCAAGGGGCGCTGTAGGGGGCACTCCATTGGTGAAAGGCGCTAGTCAAACAGGGAACCTAATCAATATAGACGGGTGTTCTACGGGCGTTACAGGATGGCTAAAGGCTGGCGATTACGTGCAGTTTGGTAGCGGTTCAACAGCAACCTTACATAAGGTTTTAGAGGACGTAAATTCTGACGGGTCAGGCGAAGTTACACTTGAAATCTGGCCTTCTGTCAGAACAGCTTTGACTGACAATTCAGCGGTTATAACATCAAGTGCCAAGGGCGTTTTTCGTTTGTCCAGTAATCAAACAAACTGGTCAATAAATGAACTTAGTCACTTTGGAATTACGTTTGCTGCAATGGAAGCTGTGTAATGTCGCGCTCTAATAATGAAATCATTAGTGCACTTACGGAAAGCCGCGTTGAAATCTTTAACGCAGTGACAATTGTTTTAGATAATTCAACGCTTAGATTTTGGACGGGTTACGGCAAGCGAGCTATTGGCTCAACTATTGCTGTCACTGCTTTGCAGCTTGGCGATGAATATCAAATCACAAGCGTTGGTGACACAGACTTTACACTCATTGGTGCTGCGTCAAACACTGCTGGTGAAGTATTTTATGCGACTGATTTAGGAACAGGAACAGGAACCGTAAGCCCTATCTACACTGGCGCTGGTCAGATCATGACGATTTCGGGATTGTCTGAGGTCAATGATTTGTCGGCACAATCAGCAACGATTACGTTTAGCGGTCTTGATAGTTCGGTTTTAGCTTTAGCGCTTCAAGAGCCGTATCAGAGACGAACTTGTCGCATTTATTTTGGTGTAGCATCTAACGATTGGATTTTACAATTTGGTGTCTGGGATGATACAGGCGTTTGGATTGACAGTAGCGAATGGAATGACACTGCTGATGATATAGACGCGGGTGATTTATACTTTGCTACGGCTGAGGTGTTCGCAGGCGAAATGGATGTCATGAACATCGTAGATTATGGCGATACAAGCCTTATAGAGTTACAAGTTACAAGCAAGCTAATTAAACTTGATCGCGCAAATGTGCGTCGGTACACTAGCGAAAATCACAAGGCACGTAATCCAAATGATGCTTTTTTTGACACGGTTGCCGCTTTGCAAGACACACAAATCGCTTGGGGCAGATCAGTATGAACTGGCCTGCGCTGAACGCTTATTTTGACAAGATTAAAAGTGAGCCTTTTGTCTGGGGGAAGCACGACTGCCTAACCTTTACAAATGAATGTTTCCATATGCTGCATGGCAAAGGATGGGCCGATGATTGGCTTGGTCGTTATCTAAATAATGGTTTGCCCCTGACGCATCGTGCGCTGCAAAAAGAGTTTGGTTTTAAAACGCTTGACGACGCAATTAGCAGCCGTTTGAAAAAGATAAATTACTTGGCACCGCGTGGAGCCTTGGTTACAGAAGCCGTAAAAAGACGCGTTATAGCAGGCCGTTCTTTTGGCATTTCAATCGGTATTAAAGCAGTTTTTCTTGCAGGCGATGGTTTGATTTATAAAAACCTAACCAATGTGTCTGAGGCTTATGTCTATGAGTAAGTATAGACTGGGTGATCTTACACTTAAAAGCTATAACTCATGGGATTACGTGCCCCGCGAACCTGCAAGCATGGGCGCTGCAATCTTAAACTTTTTTAGTGTAAGCGGAACTATTGCTGGCAGCACGGCACTTTATGTCGGTGCGACCTACGCTGTGAGTGCAGTTGTCACGGCTGTTACTTTGAATGCGTTGATGCCTAAACCAGACTTGCCAAGTCTAGACGGATCGAGCGGGCGTTTAATAAACACTCGCAACGCAGTTGCTTCACAAGAATATGTTTATGGAACGGTGCGCAAGGGCGGCACAATCGTCAATATGAAGACAACAGGATCAAACAATCAATTTCTGCATATTCATCTCGCGCTGTGCGGTCATGAGGTTAGTCAAATTGGTGACATATATATAAATGACCAAATTGTTACTATTTCAAGCAATATTGTCACAAGCTCACCTTGGAACTCAAAAATAGAAATTTTAAAATTTACAGGAAACAACGCCATTGATACCTTAATGCCAGACAGCCTTGGCGTTGGAACAGGTATAGCATATTTATCAATTAAACTAGAGTTCGATCAAACAGTCTTTGCAGGCGGCATTCCAACTTTTACGGCTGTTGTATCTGGCAAAAAAGTCTATGACCCGCGACAAAGCGGTCAAAGCGCAAGCGATACAAGCACACACACTTTTAGCTCAAACTCTGCACTTTGCATTGCGGATTATATCCGTGCTGATTATGGACTGGATGAAAGCAACTATGCGCAGATTGACGATACATTTTTGCAAGCAGCAGCTAACGTCTGTGACGAAACGGTAAGCTTGAGCGCAGGCGGCACTGAAAAGCGGTATGAATGTCACGGAGTTCTCAGCGCATCAAATACCCCTGCTAATAACTTGCAAAAAATGCTGACTTCTTGCGCGGGCACATTATTCTGGGGCGCGGGCAGTTGGAAGATCAAAGCAGGCGCGTTTACGACCTCAGTTAAAGATTTCACTCTTGATGATCTGCGCAGTAATATTTCTATTAATACGCGCACCAGTAGCCGCGATAATTTTAATGCGGTGCAGGGCACGTTTAACGACGCAAGCCAAGACTACATAACTGTTGATTATCCTCAGATAGAATCAACTGGCCTTTTCTTGTTTCAAGATAACGGAGTTGAAAATATCCTCGATCTAACATTGCCGTTTACAACCTCAAGCACGATGGCACAAAGATTAGCAAAGCAAACTTTGTTTAGATCACGCGAGCAAATTATTGTCTCTGCTGAATTTGGGTTGCGGGCATTTGACGTGCAGGTTGGTGATGTAGTGCGGCTGACAGCTGATCGGTATGGTTTCAGCAATAAAGAGTTTGAGGTTCAATCATGGTCGCTCAATCCAAACGCGGATGCAGGCGATATGCGTGTAAGCCTGAACCTTCAAGAAACGTCTCAAGACGCGTATTCTTGGAATGCTGAGGAAATAGCCATCATTACGAACGACACGACCTTGCCGACAGTATTTAATACGGTGCCTAATTTCGGACTTTCTACAGAAATAGAAACGTCGAGCTTTGCAGAAAAGTCTGTTAAAGACCTCGTTGTAACTATCAGCAGCAATAATCTTCCCGCGATAGAAAACATCGAAATACAAGTTGCGCGAACTGATTTTACTGATCTTATAAATCGTGAACGGCTTATACAATCAATTCTAGAGGCTGAAAGTCTTTTTGTTAATACAGTAATAAGCGGCAGAAAACTAGGTGACATCACAAATGACGGGTCGGTGACAAGTGCAGATGCAGCTGCTTATGAAGAATATTATAAACGCACAAGCACAAGCCACGACACTTATATTAATGACACTTTACATCAGCATATAATTGACAACCCGACCACGTTTAATCGTTTTTTGCATGGCAATATAAAATTCTCAAGCGAGTTTGAAACCTTTTACAAGGGCACACCACAGACAGTAAGATTGCAGGATTTTAGTGCTGGCACCTATTCAGTGCGAGCGAGAGCTTTTAACGTCTACGGCGCTGCATCAGATTACACAACGCTTAGCGAGATACAGATAAGTTTGTCTGACGCTGACATTGGATCGCCAACAAATCTCACGATTGAAAACGTAGATATACAAAACTTAAAATTAAATTGGGAGCCTGTCGAAAGTTCCAGTTTGAGCCACTATGAAATTAGACATTCTAAGCTTATTGACGGGGAAGAGATAGCAGCAGGTAGCTTTGTTGCGGGAAACCATTACGTCATATCAAGCGTGGGCAACACAGATTTTACTGCGATTGGCGCATCCTCAAATTCAGTTGGCGTGGAATTTCACAGCATTGGCGCAGGCAGCGGAACGGGCAAAGCAACAAATCTTGTAAAAATAGATAAAACTTTGCCGTGGACTACGAACGTGCCTAGGCCCGCAAGTTCTGCGCAAGTTGGAACGCGTGCTGGCACCTATTGCGTTTCTGCATTTAGTAAGAACGGCACCCCAAGCCTAGAATTTGCAAAAGCAAGTTTGCGAACTTCTGATATAAATAACGCGCTAACAAATACTACCAGCAGTTCAGGCTTAGCAGTGACAGGCAGCAGCATAAGCACGATCAGTTATACTAACAGCACTAATCCAAATCTGCCAAACCCAATCGGACAATATCTTTTCGCACAAAACATCTTTGATAAGAAAAAGCTAACCTACACATTTAATAAGATTGATCTTAGCAGCAGCAAAGAGGCGCGGGTTACTTTTGACATTGATTTTGTTCGGGCAAATCTTGCAACGGTAAATTCGTTTTTTACAAGTCAGGCAAACGAGTTTGACAAAGTGTTTGGAAGCTTTGACAACCTAGAGGGCTTGTTTGACGAGTTAGACGATGAAATCAGATCGGACGTGCAAATCATACCGTTTGTACGCGTAACTCAAGACGACCCTGCAAGCGCGTCCGCAACATTCAGCGAGTTTCAGCGCGTTACTTCAAACGTCTATAAGGCGCGTGGGTTTGACCTTAAGTTTGAGGTCAGCAGCGATACTTACAACGTGTCAGCACTTTTAAACGGCACCCCGTCTTTTACTGTGGAGCATTAGATGTCAACCAACGATATGAGCATTGCAAACCAAAGCCCAGCTGCTTTGCGGCTGGATTTAAATAGTGCTTTGCAGGCTCTTGCCTCAACAAGTCTAAGCAGTTCTCAGCCTAGCACGACTTACGCTGGACAGCTTTGGTTTGATAGCACAAACAATCTGCTCAAAATAAAAGATAAAGATGGCTCAGCGTTTCTAAATATTGGTTATATTCATCCAACAGACGATTTATTTCAAATCATCGATGACACAAAGGTAGTCACAACGGCGGGCAGTCAAACGGGTTTACTTGGCGATCAGGCATCATCAGTTTGGACAACAGGAACAGGCACTACCGAAAGCTTAGTTTCGCCCGCAAAGGTTAAGCTTGCAATAGATCAGTTTGCGCCTGACAGCGTTGGCGTTTCTCAAACATGGCAGGATATGAGCAGTTCTCGCACGGCTGGCACGGCTTATCAAAACACAAGTGGCAAAGCTATTCAGGTTGCCGTTCAGTTAGGAACAGGCAGCACGTCTTTACAGGCGTCATCTGACGGCACAACTTACTTGACGCTGGCTAACGGCAACGCGTCAGTCACGGTGCCCGCAAACGCAATTATCCCAATAAACCACTATTATAAAGTTGTTGGGTCATACACGCGCTTTAACGAGCTTAGATAAGGTTAAATCATGGGCACTATTTCAAACGGCGAAAGCGGTTCAAGCGTTCGCACAAAATTAAATGATATCGTCAATAAAGTTGAAGGCAATGCCTCTATTGGGAATAATATAACGATTACAGGTGTTACTACAGCCGCCACATTTGAACCAAATGGTGATACATCTGCAGGAGACAACGCAGCGATTGGTTACACAGCCGCAGAAGGTTTGATCTTAACAGGTCAAGGCTCAACAAACGATGTTACGATTAAGAACGACGCTGACGCTGACGTTTTAGAAATACCTACTGGAACGACTAATGTAACGATTGCTGGAAATTTAGGTGTTGGTGGCACTGTTACTGCAACAGGCAACTCTGTGTTTGCTTCATTGGACATCTCTGGTGACATAGACGTAGACGGTACAACAAACCTAGATGTTGTGGACATTGATGGTGCTGTTGATATGGCGTCTACTCTTACTGTTGGCGGTAACGTGGGCATTGGGACGGCGCCTAGTCAAAAGCTGCATGTGTCTGGTGGTAATTTACAACTTGTAAATGGATCATCTACATTGTACTTGGGTGATGGTCCAACCCTCGTTACCAGCGCTCCTACGTCGTCATCAGCAGTTCGTTTTGATAGTGATAATCTGCTTTTTAGTTACTCCAATAATGAAAAAATGCGCATCGACAGCAGCGGTAACTTGCTGGTGGGGACTAGTGATACATCACTTCAAGGTCAATCGTCAAACACGGGTTTTAGGGTTACTACTTCTGGTACAATTCAAAGCGCAGCAACATCAGATGTGTCCTTTTTTAATAGATTAGCTACAGATGGTGACATTATTCGCCTTCAAAAAGACGGCACCACTGTGGGGATAATTGGAACTATTGGTGGCGACACAATTACAATAGGTTCTGGCGACACTGGTTTGTTAATGAACCAGACTAATGATGAAATTATTCCTTGGAATACTTCAACCAATGCTGCTCGTGATGGATTTATTGATTTAGGTGATGCTTCACATCGTTTCAAAGACCTGTACCTGTCTGGCTCTATTCACGGTGATGTTAAGTTTGAAAATAACGCTGGCACAACGGAGTACGCTAGGTTCGACAGCAACGGCAATGTTGGCATTGGGACCAGCTCAATTACAACAGGCACACTTGGTCCATTAAATAAATTTCTTGAGGTTGCCGCAGGAACTGCAAGTGGTTCAGGTACACTGATACTCTCAAGAGATACATCGACAGACAATGATGAAGTGGGTGGAATTAGATTTGTTAATGCTAATAACGCAGACGATGATGGTTTAGATGCTGATGGTAAACTTATTGCTGGGATATCAATAAGACTTGAGACATCAGACAGCAATGCTGGTGATGATAGTGGTGGGCATATGACGTTCAGCACCAAACCAGAGGCAGGAAATTTTGCTGAACGCATGCGCATCGACAGCAACGGTAATGTCGGGATTGCATGCGTACCTAACTCTTCTTCTTCAGGTGTTGCTGGTTTATCTGTTGGCGATGGCGGTAGTCCATTAGGCTCTTTAGTTTCAGATGGAGCATCAAATACAGAAACTAGGCTCGGTCATGGTTATTACTTTGATGGGTCAAACTATAAATATGAAACTGCTAGCGTAGGCGTTGCTATATATCAACAGCTTGGAAGTAACGCAGGAGCACAGCATATATGGTTTAGTAATGCTGGTGGCAGTGAAGATGCAACTTTTACTCCATCGGAACGCATGCGCATTGATAGCAGCGGTAACTTGCTTGTGGGGGCAATATCGGCAGTAGGTCTTGGCAATGGAACAAACGAAGGTATATCCATAAGCTCAAGTCAAAAGCAGATTATCGTTGGCACTGATTCAGACGTGTCTTTGTATCTTAACCGTCAAACCTCAGATGGCGATATTGCAGTGTTCCGCAAAAACGGCTCCACAGTGGGGAGTATTGGGAATGCTTCTGGCACTCAGGTTATATATCTTTCGGGCAACCAAAACGCTGTAAAACTTGTTGGCCCTGTTTCTGGGGTTGATAGCCTTGGCCCTTCAAGCACATCTGGTGGAAATAGAGACAACGCAATGGATTTGGGGTGGTCATCTAACCGCTTCAAAGACCTCTACCTGTCTGGCAGTGTTAAGCTGCCAAATTGTACACTTGAAGATCAGGTAATTAAATCTAACACGTTTATTTTTAAGAATGGTGCTGGCACAGCTGAGTATGCTAGGTTTGACAGCAGCGGTAACTTGCTGGTGGGTACTACTGATACAACTATTTATAATGATGCGGCTGATGAATATGGCTTTATGGTAGAGCCTTCTGGTCAAATGCAACTATCTGCAAACAATGCAACCATGCTGTATTTAAACCGACAAAATGGTGACGGCACTATTGTTGATTTCCGCAAAGACGGCCAACCTGTGGGGATAATTGGAACTATTGGTGGCGACACAATTACAATAGGTTCTGGCGACACTGGTTTGTTAATGAACCAGACTAATGATGAGATTATTCCTTGGAATACTTCAACTAATGCTGCTCGTGATGGATTTATTGATCTAGGGGATGCTTCACATCGCTTCAAAGACCTCTACCTGTCTGGCGGTATTCAATTCGACAGTCGGTCTAATAAGCTGGATGACTATGAGGAGGGGACTTTCGATGTAACTCTTTCAACGACAGGCGGCTCAGTAACATTAAACTCTGTGTACAACAAAATGAGTTATACCAAAATTGGGCGTCAAGTTACTGTCTTTGGATTGATTATTACAAGCGGTGTTTCAAGCCCAACAGGAGCCTACGCTCACATTGACAGTTTGCCGTTTACTTCAGCTAATTTGACTGAAGGTTCTGGTAGAAGTGGGGGTGGAATATTCTATTGGGATGGAGCCAATGCCCACGTTAAACCGTGGGAAATATCGGAAAGTAGTAACCGATTAAGCATTTATATGGACGCTTCTACTCTAACATCGGGTGATGATTTTTACTTTTCTTGTTCATACCAAACAACATAGCCCACTGCATAGCTTTGGGTCGGACAGTCCACAACCATCACAGGAGATAAACGATGGCACTAACAGAAGAAACAGTACAAGACAAAATAGAGATCGTAGGCGACTACAAGCACATTCAGGTTCGCTCCGCAGTAGTCATCAAGCGTGATGGCACAGAGATCAGCCGTAGCTTTTCACGCCATGTCGTAGCACCTAACGATGACATCACAGGCGAAAGCACAGAGGTGCAAGCCATTTGTGCAGTAGTACACACAGACGCAGTAAAAGCAGCCTATGCTGCACACTTAGCAGCACAAGGAGTATAACAATGGCTATTACTTACACTTGGACTATTCCAACATTGGAACACGAAATCGCTGACGGTGGCGTTTACATTGCTCACTGGCGCTGCACAGGCGTTGATGACGATAGCAACACAGCATCTAGCTATGGCACTTGTGGGCTAACCTACGATGCCTCTGCGTCTGACTACACGCCGTATGCAGATATTACAAAAGATCAGGCTCAAGGCTGGATCTGGGGTCATGTATCAAAGGATGATACTGAAGCTGCTATTGCTGCTAAGATTGATGCAATAGTTAATCCAACGTCTGCAAGCGGGGTTCCGTGGGCAGCATAACCTGAAAGGAGATCAACGTGGCTGAAGAACAAAAGGTCATTACGATTGACGAAGTAGAATACACTGAAGATCAACTAAGCGATGAAGCAAAAGCCTGTATAAATC
>VMHT01064822.1_pt1 | contig 19886 bp, 22 predicted proteins | sample 4693611 | NCBI WGS metagenome assembly VMHT01 (sample SAMN12280063, study PRJNA550983) | marine metagenome | isolation source: seawater sampled from same location over 5 years 0.02-0.2 micron viral filtrate | place: USA: collected off the coast of southern California halfway between the port... ...
ATTTGCACGATCAGCAAGATTAAGATCAGCAACGTTGCTGTCAGATATAGAGAAAAAGTCTTCTGCTTGTAATTCCTTGTAGCCATGGTAGAAAGTTTTTGCTAGTCCGGCATATTTGCGCTTCATCATCTTTTCAATGCGAGCATCCTCAACCACATTCACAAACTGGGGAGGAACTGCTACCTTCTCTAACCAGTTTTCATCTGGTGTGAATAATGCATGACCCACTTCATGTCCCACCAGAAGGTCATATACGGTGTTGCTTGCCTTCTCCCACATTGGAAGCGTTAGGACGCGGGTATGAACATTAAAGCAAGCGGTCTCGCAATTCTTATGTTCTACAATCAAGTCTTCTGTAGCAAGAAGTTTGGCAAGTTGGGATTTGATTTCGTGTTGAACTGCCATAGAGTTTGTCTCGTATGAACCTATAATACCAAACCCCCACCGTATGGCAGGGGTATTAGGTGACAGTTCTCCAATTGGTTGGTCTCGGTCAGGTTGTTAAAATTGGTCTGCAAATTCGTTTACACGTTGCTTGACTATCACTACACTCGATTAAACATTCGTAGTAATCGATGATTTGATCGCTATCCTCCATTGTAGTGTCTAGAGTTTTACTAAGTCTTTTAAGACTCTTAGTCCAGTCTGCTAATTGATTAAATGATACTAGATTGTGCATGACGTTCTCCTCATGAAAATAATGATATAGGGAGTCTAATACATTCATTTCTCCAATTCTGTTACTATTTAGTGTGCGTATGCTAACTTAATGAACTAACTGTAACACTTAATACGTTTTACATATTACTATACAATACTTCAAAGTCTTTTCTGTAGCAAGTGCGTATATTTACTTCCAATGCTGGACTAATCTTAAGTTTATTTCCTTCGTCTGCTGATTTAGGATAATCAATAGTACTATCAAACTTCAGATCAACTCCAATAATCTTACTCAACCAAGACACAAACTCGTTTCCAATCTTATCTTCAAACTTCCAGATGTGAGTCTTGTCAGTTAGAAAATTAATCTGAGGTCTGTACCAATTCCATGCTCCCTCAAAAGGAAGATTTTGAATCATTGATGCAAACATTATGGAGTCTTCCATGACGGATTGAATATCATTTCCATAAGTCCTCTTCAAATAAACCGAACCAGAAATGAATCTGGTAATAGGACTTCTAACGATAGAGAAATGCGGAATGTCATCTACATTCAAATACTTCTGATAGTGATCCCGATGATAGTGTGCAATCTCCACACCATTTACTACAGACATGACACCAAGACCAGTATCCATATGACTCTCTCCCCACTCAAATCCATTTGCTAAAAGATTTGCCTCTACAAATCTCCCTGCCGTTCTGGGAATATGGGCAAAGAATACTTTCTTATTCGTATCTTTATGGATAAAGGTAGGCATTAAGAAACCATTCTACTAAATCCTTTGATCTTTTCAAATTTTATTACCTGGTCAAACTTATCATGCAGAGATTCTTTGTGGGAGATGACAAAGATGTTTGCATCCTTAACAATAAATCTAATAATCTTCAGAAAGTCTTCCGTACCAAGACCATCCAAAGAACTATCAAATACCTCATCCATGATGAGTAGATTTGTATTAACGGAGTTCTTCATCCTTGCTACCTCTCTCCAGGTAAACAAGAGTGCTAAGTCGATTCTCATCTTCTCTCCCTCGCTGAAAGAAGAATAAGAAAAGTTTTCGTGAATTGGGGACTGGACGGTTTCATTAAATTCCTCATCAAGGGAGAAGTTAATATAGAAGTCCATAAGTTGTAGATACTTATTAACTTGCTGATTTATCAGCGGCAAGTACTTCTTGATGATTTTAGTCTTGACTCCACCGTCTTTAAGCAGACTATACGAAAAATCGTAATAGTTGATCGTGTCTTTACGTTGAGCGAGTTCGTCGTATGTAGTTTGTAAACTATCCTTAAAGGTTGCTAGTTTCTCATTTTCAGTATTCTTGTTTGCAAGGTTATCGGCAACTCTTTGAATTTCCGATTCCAGATCTCTGACTTGTCGTTGACATCCAGCGATCTTAATATTGTTTTGAGAAATGCCATGCGTTAGTGCTGTAATCTCCTTCGATAGGGTAGTAAATTGACGTTCTCGCTCTTCTTCATCGTTAATTGCTTTTTCTAGTTCTTTAAAACCAGATTGCAACTCCCTTGCTTTAGTTTGAGCGTCATTGATTTTATTTATTCTAAAGTCTTCCTCGATAGACTGAGTGCAGGTAGGGCAGACCGTATTCTCTGTAAAAAATTTATGTTCCTTAGTAATAGTTGATACTTTGTTAGAAATCTTACCTTTCAGATTACCAAGCGTGCGAAGTTTTTCAGTGGCACCACTATAACTTTCAAGTTCTCCTTGAAGTTCAACTAGTTCTCTATTCTTTTCTTCATTATTCCCCATCCAGTTATTTTCTTCTACCAGGAGTTCACCGATCTTAAATTCTTTATCCTCAATATTTTTCTTCCCACGACACTCAAGTTCTTCAATAAAGTTCTCTTGCATGTTGACTTTATCGGAAAGTGAATCTTTCTTCAAGTCAAAAACTTTGACTTCTTCTTTAATATTGCGGATCTTATCTTTGATTAGATTATTCATTGAGGAGAATATTCTAATATCAAGAAGGTCCTCAATAACTTCTCTACGATTAGCAGCAGTCAATTGCATGAAGGGTACAAAGGTGCTGCTACCCAGAATTACAATTTGAGTGAAAGACTTATAGTTCATCTTTAGAACATTCTGCTCCAACCATTTCTGTTGGTCTAATGCTGCTGCAGATTGATTGAGAGGATTACCATCGCGATAGATTTCAAACAAGTTTGGTTTGATTCCTCGCACAACTTTCCACTCGACACTACCAATAGAAAATTCAACTTCTACGTTACAGTCCTTTTCATTGACAGAGTTAACAAGTTGAGGTTTATTGATTTTGCGAAAAGGTTTTCCAAATAAAGAAAAGCAAAGAGCATCCAATACTGTACTCTTACCTGCACCGTTAGTGCCGATAACAATATTAGTAGTATTCTCTGTGAAACAAATTTCAGTATATTGGTTTCCAGTTGATAAAAAGTTCTTCCAACGAACCTTTTCAAATAAAATCATGTGTCTCTTTAGGAGGAATTACGAGGTCATTTTTGCTAATGATAGCATACTTATAATCATGCATTTCGCATGTTTTTATCATTATCTTATCTTCAACTTCTATGACATGCATTTCAGGACTACCTTCGTCTTCTAGCATCATAGCATATCTCATAGCATCATCTTCACCTTCAAACAGATAAAGAATCTGTTCTCCTTCATCATCTACTACTGAGTATGCTCCATCAGTTTCTTTTCCGTAGATCGTCAGTATATACATTATATCAATTCACATGCCTCTTGATAAGTTTCCTTCATTATATTCTGAATGATTGTTTTATCAAGATCGATTTCTGCCTCCTGAATGTATCTATCCAAGATAGACAGAGTGTCCTCAGATTCAAAAACTTCAAACTCTTCAGACTCCTGTAAGACGAAACTCTCTACAACTTTTAAATCTGCAACTCCACTGGAGTACAATTTATCAATAAACTTTTCAAAGTTTTTTGTATTGGTTTTCTTACGGACAATTACTTTTACAATTTTGTTTTCATACTCACTAGAATCAAAGAGTTGATATGGAGTATCTTCATAGTAAATGTTATAGAAAAGTCTATACGGATTATCTACGTGAAAATGTTCCAGAGTTTCTGTATCAAAGATGGTGAATCCTCTCCTATCACCACAATCGTTCCAGAACATTTCGTATGGATTTCCCAGGTAATAGATCCGTCCATCATCCGATCGAGTGTGGTAGTGACCGCTGAAGACCTTGGTGAACTCTGTATATAACTCGCTTGCATGACCATGGTCCATGACGCATCCTCTATGAGCTCTAAATCCGTTGAGCTCAAGGTGCCCCATCGCGCACTTGCAAGTTGAACCTTTAATAAGTTTAAAAGTGCTTTCTTCATTTTCCTTATTAATCCATGGAATAAACAATACCTTCAGTTTATCCAGTTTAACTTCAACAGTTTCAGAGTAAACAATTACATTGCTGTATTCACGAAGCAGAAGATCAACTGCATTTACTTCATTAGTATTTTTGTAATATGCTGTATGATTACCTACAATAGTATGAACCTTAATACCCAGACTTTTAAGGCGATCATAATAATTATCTTTTGCCCAAGCAAGAGAAGAAAAATCAATACCTTTACGACTATCGAAGGTATCTCCCATATCTACAACTGTAGTAATTCCGTGCTCTTCCAAATAAGGAAAGAACACGTCATTATAGAACTTCAGGAAATAGTCGTGAAATAACTTGGAGTTTTTACGAGCACCAAAGTGTTGATCGGTAATGATTGCAACTTTCATCAATTACGAAGTTTGGAATGCACTGCATCTTTGATACTATTATAGTCGCTGTAGTTGGATCCGTCAAGAGTGTTGTTGTCGTCAAACACTTCGCTGTAACCAGACCGTTCAATAATCTTGTTCTTGATTTCTAACTGTCTTTTCTCTCGCTGAATACGACGCAGAAAAGCGTAATGAATAATCTGAGTGAAATACGCAAAGGGATTCTGGGATTTCTCTGGGTTAAAGTTATGTATGTACTGAACACAGTTCTCGATTCCGTCAGAGATCATGTCCTCTTTAAACATGTAGTTGACGAAGTTTGGTTTGAATGATAGATGATTTGCAATCTTCAAGAAACACTCCCCAATGTAGCGAGGGATGGGAGGTTTAGGAAGATCTCTAATTAAAGCAATTTCTTTATCTTCGCGATACTTAATAAGTGCTGCCAAAAACTCTTTATTGTTAACGTAATGTTCTGACCTTTTTCTTTTTGCCATTGGTCTTATCATAAGTTTATATCATAATATCTATTAATTATATCATTTCTGCAAAGACTTGACAAGTATCTAAAATACGGTAGAATACCTTTGTGGAGGTTGATAGGGAAGGCTTAGCTATTGCTCTTGTATAACTTTTCTAAGATTTCTTTTATATCATTAACATTACCGATTCTACCCATTCTACGATTAATCTTAGATTCTTTAGGACTAGTCTTGTCAGAAGACCTTACATAATCTTGATACATCATAATCATTTCTATATCAGATGATTCTGATAAAGTGAGAACATCATTTAAGTTAATTATAAACATATCTTCTGTAGTTGTTTTTAACCAAGGTTCTATTTTATATCCAACAACACCTATTTTACTTTTAATTTCATCGACGATGATTGGATTAGAAACGATAAGCATCGTTCTACCTTCTTCTTCTGAAGCAGCAACTTTAGCAAAAAGTTCCTCTCCAGTTTTTAATTTTAGTGTACAGTAAAAATCGTCTTCTATCATATCTTTAATTGAATAGTGATTATTTCATAGTTAAAGTTTTCTTCATTATATGTTTTGATTCTTTCTATAAAATGATTTAGTGTGTAGTTTCTTCTGTTTTTTGTAGAGCAATCATCTGAGATGTCATACAACGTTGCTTTTACTTTATCCTTTCCTTTTCTAAGAACTCGTCCAATACTTTGAAGATTGCGGATTCTGGACTTACTTGGAGAGGCAAAGATAACATTATGGAGTTTTTTAATATTGATACCTGTACTAAAAGTTCCATAAGAAGCAACAATGATAGCGTTGTTTTCTTTTTCGGTTATTTCTCGTACTTGTTCTCTTTCTTCTGCATCTACTCCACCATGTACAAAAAATACCTTGCGGTCATCTCGCTTGTTATTATTTATCTCATTGTAGAGAACCTGTCCATGTGCTTCAACTCTTGCAAAAAGAATAAGAGTATTGCCTTTTAGATCTAGTGCAAGATTTTTAATAAAACGGTTTCTTTGTTCATGAGAGATAAGATATTCAATCTCATCATTGTAAGTCTCAAACGTTTGTGGTTTGTGCTTAAGAACAAGACACTGAATATCAAGTTGTGAAAGATGTCCCTGTCTCATTAACTCATCAGTTCTTGTTACTTTATATGATGGTCCAAACAATCCCTCTAAGACCCACTTATGCGTCTGTGTGCCATCTAAAGTACCAGTGAATCCAAATCTATACTTAGCATGATGCAGTTTAGTCATGATGTTGATGAGTGATTTAGACTTGAATAAATGTGCCTCATCGCCTATAATGACACCATAGTCTTCAAAGAAAGATCTCTCTAGTTTATATACAGATTGCCAAGTTGTAATTGTCACTGGAGCTTCATTACTTTTTTCCCTACCAGAATAGATACGGTGGCAATATGAATCAGCATCCCAACCATAATCAACAAAATCCTTGTACATCTGCTCTACAAGAGATGTCGTGGGAACAACTAAAAGGATTTTTTCTCCTCGGTCAACGTAGTATCTTACGAGAGAATAAATCATCAATGATTTGCCAGAAGCAGTGGGGCTTATCAATAGCTTTCTATTGTGCTTTAGAGCTCCGTATACTCCCTCAACTTGGTATTTGCGAGGAGTGTGAGAACAAATAGAATTCATATAATCTTTGACACCCTCCATCGAGATATGATCATTCTCTTCATATGGAGTACCATAGAATTTATTATCTTCAAACTTATAACTATATCCGTAGTTATCGCAGAAAGATACAATCTTATCTAACAGACCAACATAGATCTGTTTAGATCGCATATCGTAAAGGTGAATCTCTCCATTCCAATTCCTTCCACGATACTGTGGCATAAATTTTGCATTCGGAACCTCAAACTTAAAGTGATCTCTAAGTTCGTATTCTATATGAGGTTCAGTATTGATTTTTAAAAATACTTCGTTTGATTTAGATATAACAAGATTGGCAGTCGTATCAATCACGTAGACCCATTCATCTACGAATATTTATTACATATTACTGAACCTATGTTCTAACATTATTCTATAGAAATGATCCCGCATAGCCAAAAGGTTTTCTTGTTCCATAGGATCTCCGCCTGACCACTTCACACATGCCTGAGAAAGACCTGTGTGAATAATACGAACTGCTTCTATTGGCAATTCTAGGCGATAATAATCCTCTTCTTCTTCCATCAACCTAATCCTGCGTTGAATCTCATAAACTCTATTGCGTTTTTTATTTGATAGGTTCTATTAGTTATCTGTTTTAATATACTTTCAATATAGACAAGCATCGTGTCATAATAATCTATCTTTAGGCATACTGTAGATAATTTTTCATCCGCGTCAAGATACTTCTGCATGGTATCTTTATCACGAATTTTTTTGGGAAAAGGATTATCTACGTAGACATCAGGGTCAGCTTTACCACTGAAGTATTCATATCGTTCATGTCTGATATTCTTTCTTTGTTGCTCTGCTTTCTTTCTCATTAGAAAGATAGTGTTATACATTTCAAAATACTTCGCATGGAGAGAAGGAATTCCTAAAGATTCTTCATGTAGATTGTCTCTATCAATTTTTGAATCTTTTTCCCAAATCTCTTGAAGTTTATCAAGATCGATCATAAAGGACGATTACTCATATCAACTATATTGTACATAGTATACTTGAAACTTACCTCTGCTGTAAAGTATTCGATATCTGTATCAGTTGCATCGAAAGTAACAGTTGAAAGGGAAGTTGGAAATACATCTTTAAAAAAAACTTGAAACTTAGGAATTAAATTATTACTCAAAATTTGAAGAGTAGCATCTGAATAGATATTCAATCCTTCGTTTGCATATCCTCCACCAACATCACCTGGTCCAAGTTTTTGAAGATTTATAATATCTTTTTCAGATTCGGGATATCCTAATCCACGTATCCATTTCTGGATTTCCATAAAATTGCCAAGATCTTCATCGACTAAGAATCGAATTGTCAAATCTCCAAACTGAACTTTGTCTCCTGGAATATCAAGATCTCTCAGGTAAGTTGCCTGTGTTGCTGTTCCCATATCCATTGATGGGATGTTTGCTTGATTGCAAAAAAAGGCGACTTGAGGACTTCTTTTCAGGAGAAACTTAAATCCCGTTGGAGATAGAAAATTTCTATTCTCAATTTGTCTGGATGAAGTATCAGGCATTATTATTCGCTAACAACAGTAGCATCTGTCCATCCACCATTTTTTCCATCAGAGTTAGTCATGTCACCTGAAGGATCATTTGCATAGACTTTTCTCTCAGAAAAATCATCAGTCCATCTCCTGTTACCAGTGTAATAGACGTTTATGCTGGAATTAATTAAACTAGGTTTCTTAATGTGATATGCCATTTTTAATAGTTCTCTTCATTTTTATTTAGCATAAAAAAAGAGGGTCCGAAGACCCTCCAGTATGTATATGTGAATACGGATCACATGAGGTTCTTGACAGTAACGCGCTGATAGTAGCGGTTGCTGTTGACGCGGAGGCGTCCAAGTCCCTGAGTGGTTCCTTCTGCGAATGGGTTGGAAACAAGACCATAACGAGTCTTGAAGCCAATTTTGGGCTGGAAGGAGTTCTCTCCAACAGCACGAACCATTTGGAGGGGAACGTAAGGGCAATAGAACAGACCTGCGTCATAAGGGGAAGTACCCTTGTAACCAACAACGTAGTACTGGTTAGCAGCAGAGTTTGCAGAATAAGGATCGATATAGACACGATACTTACCTTGCAGAACACCAGCGAAGGTGTTACCCGTGTCATCAACGTTAAGGTTAGCGTTGAGTGCGGGGGTGTAGTCGAGCACACCAGCCATGGTCAGTGCAGACGCAACGTCAGCAGAACACATGATGATGTTGCCCTTTCCTCTACGAGTTCTTTGGGCGATGCGGTTTGCATCTCTCTCGATTTGGAACAGAAGACCTTTGAACTTCTCAACAGACCAACGTCCGTTTGAGTCGATGTCAAGGTCAAACTCACCTTGGGTTGCAACGTTGGTAGCAGCACCTTGCTCAGCAACCTTATAGATGGTTCTGATGACTTCTCTGTTGATTTCCGCAAGGATTTCAGTAGAGAGGATGTTAGCAAGTTCTGCTTCAGCGTTAAGACCGTGGATTGCCTTAAGGTCTTGTGCCAGTTCCAAGGAGTACTCTGCTTTCAGAGCTCTTGACTTGGCGGTTACAGTGACTTTCTCGATCGAGAATGCCATCTGGTTGAATGCTGTTGCACCAGTTCCGTCAAGTGCTTCAGCAGTATCGGTACGCATACCCTGACCTACATCGTAGGCAGTAGAGGTAGCGGAACCGGTTGGGTTCAGGACACCAGGATTAGTACCAGACTGACTGGTAGTACCAAGACCAGCAGCAACATCGGTGAAACCGTTGGTGTTGTTGAGTCCTGCGGGTTGTCCAGAGAACGCGGAATCGACTTCATCGAAGAAGGTCTCGCTTCCAGACTGATCGGTCTTACGGGAGCGCATCGCGAAGATGAGTCCAGTAGGTCCGCTCATTGGTTGAACGCCTGCGAGGTCATATGCGACCAGGTTAGGCATAGAGCGTCTGATCAAGGAGATCAGAACGGGGTCGAAACCAGCAGTAGGACCTGCAGCAGCAGAGGAACCGGTGAATCCACCGTTGCCTACTTGGTTTGTTGGTTGCTCGGTAAGCATTCCGCCTTGATCGAAGGCAGACTGCTCACGCATAAATTTTTCTTGGTTTTCGAGCAGGACAGCGGTAACAGCTCTACGATGAGAATCTTGAATCTTATCGCATCCTTCAGCGTTTAGAAGGGGTGCCCACTTTTCCTGCAACTGTTCGGATTGGAACATTTGCTTTAAGTGTAATGTTTACGTTTGATTTAATGTTAAATTCAGTTTTGCTTTCCGAAAGAACCTAAGGTTCTGAGATAAGCAGCCATAGAATCAGAGTAAGACTCAGATCCTGCATGATCTACACCTTCAGAAAGGGTTTCGGACTTAGCATTGGAAGACTCTTTCTTAGAGTTGAAATACGACTCTTTGAGGGTTTCCAATTTGTCACGATATTGTGCTTCACTTTCAAACTCTACACTTTCGGAAAGTGAGGCGAGCTTCTCCTTCTGAGTAGACGCGAGTCCTTCAGAAACTTGATCAAGAATACTATCAGCGGTTGCTTCAGAGAGGCGACCGTTTAAATTGATATTCTTCTCAATCTGCTCGTTGAGTTTTGTCTCCATATCATCAAGTTTTTCTACCATGCTCTCAAGTACATCATACTTATCTTCAGGGATTGATACATAATGTTCTTCAAAAAGACCCTTCATTCCTTCAAGGAATGATTCGGTCATATCAGTCTTGAGACCTGCCTCAATGGCGAGTGCGTTTTCTTCAAACCACTCGTCAGAGACATACTCAAGATAAGAATCAACACGCTCTGCGAGTGACTCTTTAGCAGTAGCAACTTCTTCAGCAAATTTTTCTTGGTATGCTGCTTCTAGTTCTTCTTTAATACCAACAACCTTAGCGTTGATTGCTGCTTCAAAGATGGTCTTTGCCTTTTCTTTGAATTCTTCGGAGAGTTCCTCGCCACCGAGAAGAGCATTGACATCTTCTTCGACATCATACTCGGCAACGATTTCAGTCTCTTCTTCCGAAACTACATCTTCAGTGGAAACTTCTTCCTCTTCGATGGTTTCTTCAGATGAAACTTCTTCTTCTTCCTTCATGCCTTTCATGGGGTCTGCTTTACCTGCACCTTTAGTTACTACATCCTTAACTTGCTTAAGGGTTCCGCCTGGAGTCTTCAGCTTTGCTGAATCATCATCCGACTTGTAATTTTCTGGGGTGGGACCACCAAGATCCTCCACACTCGCTAACTGGGTTCCTGGATCTGCCATAGTAGGCATGGGATCAGCAGGTTTTGCCCCAGCATTAACAGCGGTGCGGGATTGCTGTGTCTTTACGTCCATTTCTTGTAATTTTTTGCCACGAGACATTTGAACTCTCCGTTTTTTCCGTATTAAAACTATATTTATTTATAAAACTAAAGATTAGATAAGAAGTCATTGAATAAGTTTAACTTATTCTCATCTAATTGTTTTTTATCTATAAGGGTATTGATTTGCTTGTATGTTTTTTCAGCAAACTTTTCACGAAGAATGCCTCCATCCCATACCCAATCTTTACCTTCCATGATTCCCTCAACAAATGCATCGGGAGCAGATGGATCAGCAACGATATCAGCTGCAGTTGCTAACATAAAATCATCACCAACTATATTGACACCTTCACGGGTCATCTTTAAAGAACCAATACCGCGAGAAGAAACTCCGAGTTTTACACCTTCACCAATAAGTGATTGTGCAATCATGCCCATAGGAGTGCTAAGGATCTTTGCCTTACCAATAAAGTTAGAACCAGACTCTCTCAAAGAGACAATCTTATGGGAAACTCTATCGAGATTAACAGTAGGACCGTCAGGGTGACCAAGTTCGCCAAGTGCTCTACCTGCTTGAACATGGTTTTCATTATAACGACCAACCTCTTTACGGAGAGTCTCCATAGGATACATACGACCATTACGGTTTTTAATGTTTCCTTGGAGGAATACTCCTTCAATATACATCGATTTCTTGCCGTTCTTTTGTTCGACAAGAAACTCTACTGATTCTATTTCTTCTCTGATTAGTTTCATCGTGAAAACAGGTCTTTATTCTTTATTTATAGTTATGGACTTGTTACTGGGTTATTATTGATATCATGCCTTTGATATGAACCAATTCCGACTGGATTATTGCTTTCATTGTGGCGTTGATATGCTGATGGTGTTCTGGTTCCAATTCCTGCTGCACTATTATAGGTGTATGCAAGATAATCAGTATTGAAGTTTTCATAGGTCACAGTGGACCAACCAGTGGTTCCGCCAAGACCAGTGACAGTTGTAAATCCCGGTTGTGGAACTGTCGGATCATTATTTGCGTCGTGGCGAATATAAGCCATCAAACTTCATCCGTAGATTCAATTTCTTCATCTTCAACTTCAATAGGATCTTCTCCAGCAAACACACCATTTGCTACTATCGGCCGGAAAGCATCAAGTCTTTCTGCCGACTTTGCATATAGTATATCTTTAAGAGCATCACTGATTTGAGATGGTGACTCGTCAGCAATCATCATATCTAAAAGGTCATCCATTTGGAATTGTATAGTAAACAACTAGATTTATTTATATTTCACCACCCTTGGGCAATTCTGGTGCCTCGGTGGCAGATCCATCAATTTCAGGTTCCATCACTGGAGCACCTAAATCACCACCAGCACCTTCTGGTGCAAAGGGTAATCCTGTTGAAGGATCAATAGTAGCAGGGTCAGGAATAATACCTTTCTTAATTTCATTTTCAATCAACTTATCCTGCTCAAGAATCTCCACATCAGTCTGACGGAGAATCTTACGACGAACATAATCTTGAGAATAATACTTACCAATATAAGGTTCTGCTGTTGCTGCAAGAGTCAGTCTCTCATTCATGAGTTCTGCTTCTTTCAGTTCGGAGAAGTGATTATCATAGAGGAAGTCATATTGAATATGCTCACTCATAATCTCCCAATCTTCTGGAGTAATTACATTCTTCAGAAGTAATTGGGTCTTCAGCATGTCATTAAACATGTTGGAAAATCTCTTTCTTAAACGAGAAACAAACTTGGTGAACTTAAGTTCATCTCTTAAGATCTCAGAAGATCTCCCCAAGTTAAACCCACCTTCTCCATCCATTCTAGATGGAGGGACGTTAAGTGAACGGTAGAGTTTCTTTTTAAAATACTCAATATCAGTGATTTCACCCAAGTTCTGTCCGCCAGGGAGAGTGGAGATTTCGGTTCCTCTTCCACCCTCACGCCTGGGAAGCCAGAAGTCTTCAAGCATTGCCATGTACTTTTTGTCATCACGAATCTCTCCGGTGTTTGCATCATACACAAGTTTGTTACGATAACGCATCATAACGTCGCGCAGATATTGTTCTGCCTTTTGCTTAGGCAGATTACCAACATCAATGTAGAAAATTCTACGTTCTGGTGCTCTTGATAGTCTGTAAATAACAAGACTATCCTCAATCATACGAAGTTGATTGAGTGACTTAATTGCTTTGTGTAGATATGAAAGAGTTGATCCCTTATTTCTATCTACTAAACCAGAGGTACAATATGTAACTGCATCTCTAGCAATTTTAATTCCCTGATTTGCACTGGACTGCATAGGGTTTCCCCCATATGTAGTCTTAGGATTGTAAATAAAATACTCTTCAATTTCTGGAAAGTCATAATCCATAGGATTATCATTTCTAGAATTAACTAATAAATTATTTCTACCCGTACCATCATTAGGTTTTTTCTTTTGCTGTCGAACATAACGCATTTTCATAGCGTCAATGTAACGTAACTCCTGAATACCTTCTTCGGGTTTCTTTAAGTCAATAATTTTATGATAATAGATACGACCATCAATATACCAGTTACGGTAAATTTCATGTGCCTTCTTATCAAAATCCAATAAATCTAAAATGTATTTAAATTCTTTACGAATTTTTGTTTTAATACCATCACTGGCATTTAAATTTGAAAGTTCTATTTCTACAGGACTATCATTAGAATCTGAAACAACTGCTTCGTTTACAATATCTTCAATCGCACTATCTGCTTCTGGATGAAGTGACATTTCACGATATCGTTTGATAAGATCAAACTCAGTTTTATATACACCTTCAATGTCTACATGAGTACCAAAAAAACCACTACTCATATAGTGGTCAGACCCATCCTCATTGTTGGGAGGAACGGGACTGACTGCACTTGGAGATAGTGGTTCGGTGTCCTCTATTGAGAACCCAAATAACTTGGACATGACTATATGAATCTAAGTTTCCTTAGACTATTTAGACCGGATATCAAACCTTCTCAGGATACCAGTAGTTAACTGCAAATTCTACAGTAAACTCTTCAATAGTATCTGTGGTATCATAAGAAAGATCAATTGCAGAAATACTAACAGGAAAGATGTCCGCAAATTTATACTGGGCAATTGTTTTAAGACCTTCACCTTTAGAGTTGTTTTCGCCGTAACCAATGTTAGACTTTTTCCTGCCTAAGTGCTTAACGGTAGCAGATCTCATATAATCTTGAGGATTGGTTGCACCAGATGCTTCTTGATAGTTAGCAACAAACTGTGCCCATTCTTCAAATGCTCTTCTGATTTTGAAATCAGTGTCGTTAATGACAGTAATGGTCCAGTTATCAAATGTGCGATCACCATTAACTTTGAAAGTACGTCCTCTAAAAGGAACATCAATCGAAGCTACATTAGAAGCAGGAAGGTTTGCTGCTTTACACATGTATTTAAAAACATCTCCATCATATTTGGCAACCCCTGAGGGGAGATCGCCAGGTGTGATTTCGACCTCAAATAGATTGGGGCGAGCGCCGCCCCCTACAAGTTTTGATTTAAAGTCGGTAAGTGAGTGTGCCATTTTTTAATTCTCCTTATTGTTATTTAGATAATAATATAATCAAACTCTACCTGCTACTTCTTCAAAACTGACGCCAGTTCTGGTAGCAACGAAGGTGAGGGTTACGTAGTTGATGCTCTTAGCAGGTTTCAAGAAGATGTCTGCTCTGAACTCATTATTATCAATAACATCAGGAGTGTTATTTGTGCTGTCACAAATAACTAAGAATCCGTAGAGTCCTCTCTTCGCTTCAATATCACGTAAGAATGGTTCAACGATATTTCTGAAGTTTGCTCTCGTTAACTCATCATTGAGTTCAAAGAGTTGAGCTTGTGCTGCTCTCTCAAGTGATTGCTCAATAGTGAGGAACAAACGACGAACGTTGATTCTATCAAATGCGGAGGAATATCCAAGAGCGGTCTTGTCTCCAAACAGAAGTGTTCCGATACCAGGTGTAGTGATAAAGGAGTTAACTCTGTTAGGATACAGTTTATCTCTTTGTGCTTTGGTTGGGTTGTATGCAAGTTTAACCGAGTTGTTGATAACTCCACGCTGCTGTCCGGCAGGCGAGAACCATGGGAATGCAACTAAGTTTGTGCGAGTCATCAAACCAGCAACATCTGGGTTACATGGTACGTAACGGAAGATGTTGTTAAATCTGTCATACTGATACTTGTATCCACTATCAAAGATCGCGTATGAAGACGATTGAAGTGGAGCAAAGTAGTTAATTAAGTTGTTTGTTTGAGTCGTTGTGTTGGTAACGTTAACCAAGTTTGCTCTGTGTGGACCAACAACTGCAACACAATCTCTTCTTGAATTTGCAAGAGAGATGATGTAGTTTGCTTTTGCTTGTGAATCAGACTCATTGGTGCAACCAGGACCCATGATCAGGTAGTCAACTTCAATCTCGTCTTTGTTTTCAAAGAGTTGATAAGAAGTGATGAGGTTAGAAAGTTCTGCCTTCATTCCGTTTGCTGCGGAATAGTCAACACCACCACCAAGAGTGAAGGTCTTATTACCAAGAACAGAGAAGGTTACATCCTGAGAATCAAGTCCGAAGAGACCGTCGCCAGTTGTAACTGGAGTAAAGTCAGTGGAGAATCCAGATGCTCTAGGTACGCAAGTAGAACCGCCACTGGTAGTGATACCAGAGGAAAGGTTGTATCCAGAGTAGACATTTGCAGAGAAGTCTGCAATGTAGTCCTTGTAGTAGTTCTTAGTAGGAGCGTTGTAATCTGAGATAGCATCTCCTGCTTTGGAGAGATTCAAGAAATTCTCAATCAGATTACCCTTGATACCAGTAATACTTCCAGTATCATCAACGACAGCAACGTGGATACCATCGTTCTTACCGTTTCTATCGGTTACAAAGACGTTAGACGTAGGTCTTGGAGCGATGGACTTCCAGAACAGAGTAGAGTTGCTTAAACCAAGCGTTTGCTGATCATACCAGTCAACTGCAGTTCCAGGTGTATATACCTTATTAGGAATTATACCCGTGGTATTAATACCAGAGTTGTTAACAATGTTCAGTCCAGTTCCAGTTCCGAATGCTGCGAAGGAAGTACCCTCTGCATAATCGATTTTGGTTTCGGTGGATCCAGTACCGACAGTTTCTACGCGAGAAACAACTTTGATATCAATTGTACTAGAATTGCCACTAGAGTCCGTCGTCAGACCAGTGATGATTCCTTTCAGGAATCCAGTAAACTCAGAGGTAGTTCCAGTTCCAGGAATTACAACTCCACTCAGGGAAGCAGTAACTCCAAATCCGATTTGTGCTCCAGCTTGACTGAGAGAAGTGGTTGCTATACCAACAGTTTGATCTGCAAAATCATCGATGTAGCAGACTTTTAAACCGTTGCCCCAAGCACCGGGGTTCTTAGCAGCATAAGTAAAAGTATTGTCACTTTCCTTATGGTTCTGCTGATAGTCGTCGTAGTTATTAATTTTTAAAGATGTTGTTGAAGCAATACCAACACCTGCGTTAGCATTGTTCAGTTGAGCATCATCGGTTCTTACAACCTTAAGAACTCCTCCATAGGTAAGATAGTTTGATGCACTCATCCAGTACTCATATTGAGCATCTGTGGATATTGGCTTACCAAACGTACTGATGAGGTCTTGTTCAGTGCTGATATCAATTGGTTCGTCAACAGGTCCAATTGCAAAAGGTCCCGCAATCGCTCCGATATTATCTAATACGTTCTCAGCTCTTCCTACTGTAAGGTCAACCTCCCGGACTAATACGCCTGGAGACAATTGAGGAGTCGCCATGTTTTTTTCTCCGTGGTCTCATGTTTAACTGAAAATATTTATTAAAAACTTACTTTTCACAGGGGAAACTTGACGTGAATCACCAATCTGGGTATTCCCATCTTATATCTGGTTTTTTATTTGACAATATTCTTTTTATTGTACACCCTTTACATTCATAAGAATATGAAGAAGCAACCGGGCCTCTATCTTTTCTTGTTCTATAAAATCCATCAATTAAATTTTTTGTTATCTCGCAGGTTCTACATTTTCTATCTTGTAGTAAAAGGTGACCAAGTTTTATTTGACCATCTAAATCCATTACCTATATTCCCACATAAAAGATCTATCTCCATATTCGTCTGCTTTAAACCAAGTATCTCCTTCACCATCAACAAAACTACCCTCATCCAAACCATCATTTAAGAATCCAAATGGTGACATGTCCTGTTCTATTTGATTTTTTTGTTCTTCATATAATCTCTTACGAACATCTTGATCTGTCAACTCTTTAAAGTAATCCATCTGGACTAGCCAGGCATAAATGACGAGACACATTGCCAAGTCATCATTACATCCTTCCTCAGCTTCAAATGAATTATGCTTTGAGATGAATGTTGTTAACTCAGAAATAATCTCATAATCATTGAAGATAACTTTATCTTCTTCTATAAGAGTCTTAAGGTTGAGTGATCCAACTTTCTTGACAGTCTTGGACATCTTAACACCTAACTGTGTTTTCTTTCCAGAAAATCCTTGTCCTACAATTTGACCTGCTCTACCTCTCATAGAGCACATAAGAAGATTTTGATACTCAAGATCATATTGTAAAATACTTGCAACTTGATCACCAATGTCATTAACTTCGCATAAGATATATGCACTATTATAACTCTTTGCTATCTCATAAATGATATTTGGAAATAGCATTGGTTTAATGTCATTGTTTCTATATTTTGCAACTATCTTGTGAGGAAATTCTGTAATGTCAACGCAAACAAATGCTGAATAGTCTTCACCAACTCCCCTTGCAACGTCAACGGTCATTACATAATCATGATCTTGTATTGGATTCTCATATACATCCAATCCAGCATTTCTTTGGATTGGGTTATCATAGATTAAAGTTCTCAATTTGCTTGGAGCAATTAGAGTATTGACTGATCCTAGGAACTCACATTCAAACTCAACCTTAAACTGTGCTTCAGATGTATTCTTAATTGTTGTCTTTTTCCATTTCTCATCTCTACCTGGAACCTCTGACCAGTGAACATCTGTAGGGATATATTCATTTTTACCTTTTTCTGCATCATGCCACATACGGTAGAAATGATTCATACCATGAGGGGTTGATACAATAATTACTTTGGTGTTTTTACCAGAAGTAATAGTAGGATAAACAGATGCAAAGAACGAGTCTGCAACATGGTTTGGAACGAATGCGAATTCGTCGAGGAAGAGAATGTTAAACGACATGCCTCGGACAGCACTTGCAGACGTAGAAGCTGCCAATATCTTACTGCCATTCTCTAACTCCAGTGATCCTTTGTTCCATGCAATAATACCCTGTTGCATCCACTTGGGCAAGTTCTCATATGCAGTTTGTAATCTTCCAAGCAGTTCTCTTGCGGTTGCTGCTTTGTTTGCCAAAATGCCAATGTTGACACTATCGTTAAATGCAGCATAATGCAAAAGATATGATACCACAGTAGTAGACTTACCAGTCTGGCGTGGCATCTTACAGATATTAAATCTGTTATTGTGAAAGTTATTGATTAACTTCTCTTGAAAATGATATGGATGAAACTGAGTTAGACCCTCATCAAGAGAAACAATCTTTACATAGTTATTAGCAAAATAGACAGGATCTTCTTTACATCGCATAAACTCAAGAATCTGTTCTTGAGTAAATTCAATTGCAGTATTTGCTTTTTTTAGGTTAGGATTACCAAGATATACATTATCACTCATGTTCTAACCTCAGCAATTCCACTTTCTGAGGGACTTATTGATTCTGCTATCTGGATCGCTTGCTGTTTTAGAGGAAGTTAGTTTCTTTTTCATTCCTTTCATTCTGGCGCAAAACGATGCCCTACGGGGATTTCCAACCTTCTTGCTTGGTGCTTTAAGGTTAGATCCTGGATTTTCTCTTTCGTAAGACTTTCGTCCTTTTTCGTTGAGTCCACCTTCTTTATTTTTTCCTGATTTTCTTGTCCATGCTGCTCCTTCTGCAACTTGGAGCAGTGGTTGTCCTGGGACATAATCGGCGGTTTGGTAACTTTGTACTCTTGCGCCAGGATAAACTTTGTCTACTTCAATCTGTACTTCTGCTCTAGTAGGGACTCTAGTGGAAGGGAAGAACATTCTAAGAACATAATATCTACCTCTCCAGTTGAGAGATGTCATAATAATATTACCAGTTTTAGATGGCAATCTAACTGCTTCACTCATTGGTTTTACATAATTTTTATCAGGACCTGGTTTACCACCATCTCCACCTCTAGGTTTATCACATGGAGACATTCCATGAATAGGACAGTCTTCACCTTCATGAGTGTGGTTGCATCCTTTCTTTTCATCAATGAGTTCAACTTCTTCTTTTTTGGTTTTCTTAACACAGTTTGGATATCTCTTTCCAAACATGGTCTTCATACCTTTCTTTTCATAACCTTTCCAACATGCTTCATCGATTTCGGATTCCGATGTATCAAGTTCAAATTCTTCCTTTTTGGTTTTATTACCCCAATTCTTTGCCCCTGCTTTTCTGCATTTGACTAGTGCTCCTGACGCATATGCACTTGGCCATACAGAGTAACGTGACTTGACCTTATGATAGCAAGCGTCTTTTTCTCCCGCTGCTTCATCAATGTCGATCTCATCACCTACTTCTACATTATTTTCTGCGAACCATCCACGGTTTACTTCTAAAGCACAAATTACTTCTCCATCAGAAGCAATTGGATTTTCGTCAAATGGTTCTAATTGTTTGATGCTTTCAATAATACCTTCCTCTGTAATGAATGCAATATCAAGAGGAATTTTTGTTTCTGTCATATGGAAAGACTGATCTGCAACTTCATCGAAGATGAATAGCATCCCACTATTAATATCCAAACTTTCACGGAACATAAGTCCTAGATTAAAATCCCTAATATTATTTGGGATTTCAACTTGGAGTGGTAAGGTTGTAAATTCTTCAGTCTTCACGTTAATTGCCTTC
>VMHT01094413.1_pt1 | contig 19870 bp, 17 predicted proteins | sample 4693611 | NCBI WGS metagenome assembly VMHT01 (sample SAMN12280063, study PRJNA550983) | marine metagenome | isolation source: seawater sampled from same location over 5 years 0.02-0.2 micron viral filtrate | place: USA: collected off the coast of southern California halfway between the port... ...
CATGATGTGACCCGACAGTAGGTGGCCACCTATTTCATCACCAAACGAAAGAGAGCGCTCGACGTTGACCTCCGAGCCCACAATAAGTTCCCCAATGGTGGTTCTGTGAAGCGTTTCTTGAATCACATCAAAGTTGACGACGTGCCCATCGATCTGTGTTGCTGTTAGGCAAACCCCGTTGATGGCTACACTCGCTCCGATGGCGAGGTTGTTGGTGTTGGGTAATTCAATGCTCAGGGTGCGAATCGTGGCTCCATCGAGGATGGTAACTACACACCCTTTGCCCTGAACAATACCGGTGAACATCAAGCATCACCTCGTTCGGTGGTTTGGGCACGCTCCAGAATTCGTGCGATGATTTTTCGAGTGCCATCCAAATCTTCTGATAACCCTTCGACTCGAGTTACTGCAATACCTTCGTAGCCAAGTTCAATGAGTTTGGCACGGATTCGGTCTTCAGCATGTTCTTGATCGTATCCCAAGGCAATGACATCGGGGTTGATGGTCGGAAGGATATCAAAAATGGGCACATCGGGAGGATTACCAATCACAGCAGCGTCGACTGGCTTCAATCCCTGGACCATGCGTAAGCGTAAATCTTGGCCTGTCACTGGCTCATGCTTTCGCTTTCGAACCGTATCATCGTGGGCAACCACAACGGTAAGGTGGTCGCCAAGTGCTTTGGCTTGTTCCATGTAATGCAAATGACCGGCATGAAGCAAGTCAAACACACCCACCGCCATCACGCGCTTCATAGCCTCACCTATTCTTGTCATCCTGCACTTGCACAAGGTTCTACCGGCCAAATCAAATGCCTAGAGCATCGATGAGTTGCGCACCTTCCAAGAACGGAATATTTCGTTCCTTGGCCCATGCTCTTGCGTCTGACACAGACAATGCATTATCACCGTCTGGCTGCAACATCTCCGCACCTATGACCACTGGCGTCATGCCTGCCAAGCGAGCAAGCCCAACTGCGAGCTCGGTGTGGCCTTGGCGTCGTGAGAGGCCTCCTTCTGTTTCTCTACAAACAGGAATGTGACCGGGTGTTCTGAATTCTTTACCGAGGGCAAGTTGTGCAGCTTCTCCACTGACATCTGCTTGGATTAATTCCTCTGTCAATTCTGCGAACCTTCGCGTGGTGAGCGCACGGTCGTGATCCGTAATTCCCGTGTAGGTCTTTCTGTGGTTGAGCGAAAGGGTAAATGCAGAGCGAGCATCATATCTCAGGTCATTGGTCACCAAATGACTGAGCACATTGTGTTGATTGACAAGCGCTGGATGTGTGTGGAGGTCTTGGAGAAACGGAAGTGAGAAGCGTTCCCCAACATCGTGTCCGATCGCCAAGAAGAGCAAACCGCCACAATCAAGACGAAGTTGCCTCATGGTTTTCGGCTCAGCACATTGGCCGGGGAACAAAAGGTCGGTTTCCCCTTCTCGTTTTTCGGAGTCAAAAAGACATACGGGCTTACCGTTCTTGAACGCATCAACAGCGGCCTGAACTTTATTGTCCATGGTATGTGCCTAGCCGAAGGAGTTCATGAAGGGTCGTATGCATTCACCATTAGCAGAGGCCACGAAATCACAAGATTTTGCGGACAGCCAACGGAAAGGGATTATCATAGGATGGCCCTTGGCTTGAACCTGCGGGGATGCCAAGTATGCCAGTAAAACTAGGACCCGCAGGCGTGCCATTGTCATGTAAAGGACGCACAATCGTCGAAGGAATGGACGATATCATCTCCCTCGGACTCGAAACCATGGAAGTTCAAACCGTTCGGATGGTGGCACCAAATCACTTTGAACAGTACTGGCAAGCTGGTGTCCTGGCTAACAAAACTGAATTTGAAATGAACATTCACGGCCCTTACTATTCTGAGCTGCTCGGCAACCGAGTCGAGCGTGGCCGATCGTTAGCGAAGATTGAATCAACACTCCAAGCAGCACGAACCATCAACGCAAGACACATTACCCTTCACGCTGGCCACTATGGCGGCATGAGTCCCGGCTCTGCAGCGAATGAGCAAGTGGCGAATGTGTTCGCTGGTGTTGTCGATCGTGTCGCAGAAATTTGGCACGACGATGAGGATGAGTTCCCCGTCTTCCCTTGGATCAAGAACGGTACACCTTCCAAGATTGGAGTTGAAACTTCTGGGCGACAGGAATTATGGGGCAGCCTTGAGGAAGTCCTCGAAGTGGTCAATCACGTTGAAGGAACAATACCTGTGCTCAACATCGCTCATATCCACGCCCGAGGCCATGGGAAGATGCGTACGTCAGAAGACTACGGTGAATTGTTTGACGAAGTGCGTGAAACGATTGGTACAAAGGAGTTCTATTGCCATTTCTCAGGTGTTGAACACCGAACTGGAAATGCTATGCACTACACCCAGATCAAGAAATCAGATTTGAACTTCGAACCTTTAGCTGAATTCATTGTTGAAGATGGTGGTTGGTTGGACATCACCTTGATTTCAGACTCACCGCTCCTCGAACACGATGCAATGTACATGTTGCAGAGCATCGAAAAATCAAGACATCGCCAACTTGAGCGAAAGGCTCGAGAAAACCGACGACGCGCCTTAGCAGCACAAACCGGCACTACGCCCGCAGCCTTGGCCGCAAAAGAAGCCCAACAAGCCGCCCTTCGGCCCGATGCAACCTCTGGTGCAAAGAAGGTCGAAGAGGCACCTGCAGCGGAAGTTGCAGAAGAAAAGGCTCCTGTAAAGGAAGAAAAGCCCGCTAAGAAAGCACCAAAGAAGAAAGCAACCAAGGCAAAGGCAGAAGAGAAGAACGATGATGTCTTTGACTTTGAAGAAGAAGACGACGACTTGTTCTGAATCGCTCGCACGAATGCAGGACCTTCACAAACCCCTTTCCTGACCTGTTCAACTGTGGGAATCAAGATAAATGAAGTGGACCGCGTGAGCATTGTTCACCATGGCACATATCGCAATTCTTGGACTTGGAAACTGGGGGACTGCAATTGCCCGCATGTGGCTTGCTGATGGACATCATGTCAAAGGTTGGACCATTGAACAGGAAGTCTACGAATCGATCACAATGGAAGGTATCAACAAAAAATACCTTCCAGATCACTCGGTCGAGGGGATGGAAGCAACAATGCACATTGAAGAAGCACTCGACGGTGTTGAGATTGTTGTTCTCGCCGTCCCATCATCTGTCATCCTCGGTGTTGTCGACCAGATCATCCCCCATCTTCGACCTGGACACGTGCTTTTGGACTTAGCAAAAGGCCTCGCACCGGGAAACCAACTCATTTCACAAGCGATCCACGAAAAACTGCATGCTGCTGACAAAAACAATCCGTTGGCCGTCGTCACTGGACCAACCATTGCCCCAGAAGCTGCAGGAGGTGTCATGACCACGGCTCTTGTCGCAAGCGAAGACGTCTCTGTAGCCAAGCATTTAGCCTCAACCTTGACCACTCAAACCTTTATTCTCCACCCGGCTGCTGATCCTGCTGGTGCTGAATTATGGGGCGCGTTCAAGAACGTCGTAGCGCTTGCTTGCGGCCTTGTTGACGGCTTGAAACAGGTTGGAACCCTCGGCGGTGACAACCTCAAAGCAGCAATTTTCATGGCCGGTTTCAAAGAAGGGTGCTTGCTTCTTCCCAAACTTGGTGCTCGAGCTGAAGTGGCCTTTGGTCCTGCAGGCTTGGGTGATTTGTACGTCACAGCGACTTCACCTCATGGCAGAAACCGGTCCATGGGCGAAAAACTTGGTACTGGCCTTACGCTTGAACAAGCCCTCGACGAGATGCACATGGTCGCTGAAGGTGTGCGCGCAGCCCAGATGTTCGGTGAACGGGCAGAGGCTTTGAACATTCAAATCCCATTCACAAAGGCCCTCAACACATTACTGGAAGGGTATATTGACGCCGAAGAGTGTTGCCGTCGCATGGTTGCTTTGCATTGAAGTGCCCTGACTGTAGGTCCCAATCAATCGGTGTTGTTTTCATCTATGGCCTCGTGGCTGTAGCATGGCCGAAGACCTAACTGAATTGGAAGCACGCATCTTTGAGTGGATTCGTCAATCTGATTTCGAAACAGTAGCATGGTCAACAGCAAAGGCTGCTCGTTCGTTCAAGGTCAAGCAAGATGAAGTCTACGAAGCGGTCGCAGCGTTGACCCGGAAGGTGCCAGATCGAATTCAAGTGTTCTACAAAGATGGAGCAGTTCACATCGCTGCTGAGTGAAGCACGTCTCTAATCATTCCTTGTTGGATTTGTCCTGCTTCAAAACTTCATTTGGAGATTGGAAAATTGTTTTCCAAGAAGGACGCTTTACATCGTCGCCTTCATTGACAAACGAACGTATGAACATCGATAACAAATCCAAGAGGACGACAACGACGAAGATCACGATGATGAATGTCATCACTTGTTGATACATGAACAAACCAATGTAGAAACTCAGGTAATAGCCAATGCCACCAGCCCCCACAAGACCAAGAACGGTCCCGTGTCGAACATTATACTCAAACATAAACAGCAACTGGCTTAGAAGGCTGTTACTGGTTTCAGGAATCACAACAAAGAGAGCAATTTCACGCTTAGAAAGGCCCATTGCCCTTGCAGCCTCGAGGGGATCACTTCGCATCCCCTCCATCTCTTCATATTGGAATTTTCCAAGGTAGCCTATGGTGTAAAACGTCATGGCAAGAACGCCAGCGAGCGGACCAAGTCCAAAGATAGCAATGAACATCACTGCCCAAATCAAACTCGGCAAACTTCGAGTCGCCGCCATAAAGATTCGAATTGGGAGATGGATTGTCTTCGGCACGAGGTTCCGAGCTGCAAGAGGCGAGAGTATGATTGCACCAAGAAAACCCAGGATTGTGGCAACGAAGGCCATTTTCATCGTTTCAAACATACCGATGAATGCCTTCGAACAAAAAAATCCAATGCTCGATTCGCAGACCGGATAAGGTCGCGCTTGCAATAATGACCAATCTGGAGGCCACAAATCTTCTTCTATGAACTCAACAAGTCTTGATGTTCCACCGGTGATTGAAGACCAGTCTCCTGCAACCAAATCGTTGAGGGTAACGATGGCAGCAAGGAAGATACCGACCGACAGGAAAGAGAGGAGTTTTTGCTTACTTCTCACTCTTCTTCACCCCCAGAGGTGTTGATTTCGATGAGCATACCGTCGTTGACGACAAAAGTTCGGCTCGAAAGTTGAGTGGCTCTTTCGATGTTATGTTCCACCAATATTACTGCGCAGCCACTCGTTTTGACGTACGCCAGCATAGCATCAATAACGACATCAATGTTGTCCTGATCAAGTTCACTTAGAAATTCATCAGCCAAGATGATTTTAGGTTGTTGGGCAAGAGTGCGAGCTGTAGCGACTCGCTTTTGTTGACCACCTGAAAGACGTCGAACAGGTTCATCCGTCTTTTCGGGAAGACCCATTTGTGAGATTGCTGCGACGACTCGTAGGCTTCTCTCTAATGGTGCCTTCGCACCGGCACGAGCGCCAAGCCAAACATTGTGATAAACTGAGGCATGGCGAATGAGGCCTAATTTCTGTGGGATATACCCTAGCCCCCCTCGTGGAGGGACATTGAGGGCAACCGATCCTTCCATTGGCGCTACGAGTCCAGCAATTGAACGAAGCAGGGTTGTTTTACCAATTCCCGAAGCACCGGCAATCGAGATGATCTCACCAGGATATACATCCATAGTGATGCCTGAGATCAAAGGTGCATCATATCCAACGGATAGATCTCTCAACGAGAGCAGGGCATCAGGAGTCCTCGTAGACATTCTATACCCCCTTTCCCAAAACCATCCAATCAACGCTTACTTTTAGGTTGATTCGTGGTTGAGATGTAATCATCAAAGATTAATGAAAAAAGGTGGGGCGATTGGCTAAGGGTGAGGCAGCCAATCGCCCCTAGAGCATACGGAGGACAATCCGTTAGTTGATCATGCGTAGGTTCCAATATCTTCAGCGGTGATGCCGTAGTGGTCCCAAACAGGCTGCAACCAAGCAGTGACATCGTAGGATGTACCAAGTTGACTTGCATCGGATAGATCAAAGATGTTGTTCATCGACGTTGCGCCGTAGTTTTCATAGAAGTACATCGAAGAGAATGCACCACATTGAGTCTCGTTAGCAATACCCATGGCAACGGTGTGGCTCATGGTGTTGTAGCAGGTGTCCTTGGTTGCGTTCTCATCTTGAGATTGGGAACCGTTGGTCCAGACGAAGGCATCACATGCAGCAGCAGCGCTCGATCCAATCCATCCCATGGTGTGGGTTTCCATGTTGTAGCAAGCGTTGTCGGTGTGAGGTGCAGCGTAGGCTTCGATCGCCTTCCAGAATGCGTATCCTTCAACTTGGTACTTTTCGCCAGAGTCGGCGTTGTCCATCTTCGAGGCGTACTTGAGGGTCGCCTGGGAGTAGGTGATGATGACGTTCTTGACGACGGTGTCGGCTGCTGCGTTGTAGCCAGCAGAGTCGCCTGCTTGCAATGCAGCAAGTCCATCGACCATTGCGGCTTCTGTGGAGGAGAGTGCGTTTGAGACGCCGTCGGTTTCGGTACCGTAGTCAGCAGCTCGCTTCTTCATGGTGTATGCTGGGGAGCACGACCAATCTTCTTCAGGACCGTGGAAGAATGCCCATCCCTCGTCCCAGTTGTGTGGGGCGCCAGAATCGTTGTCGGTGTTGCCTGCGTCTGCCTTAGCAATCGCAGAGTTCAATTCGTGAATTGTGTATCCAACCATGCCCATGTTAGCGGTGAGCTTGGCGATACCTTGGTATCGAACAGTATCTGATGTTCCTTCGAAGTCACCAGTTCCATCCATAGCAGCCATGATGTGAGCATCGATGGAGCCGGATTGGTTGTAGAATGCGTCGTAGCCGTGGTTCTTACCATCAGCGGAAGCGAAACCAGCAAGGGTGCGGAATGAGCCATCGCTCTTCTCGGCGTTCTTACCGTTGGTGTAGATGTCTTTTGCTGTGGCAAAGTCATAGCCGCCATCAGAACTTGCAGCAGCCTTGATGTCACAGAGATCCTTCATCAGGGCTCGGTGGTTGTCGACGTTCGAGGCGTAGGTGTATCCTGCGTCCGTAACGACAACTGCAGCAGTTTCGGTTTCAGTCTCATCCGCATCTTCGGTTCCTAGGCACCCTGCGAGTGCGGTTCCGAACAGAATCAAAGTCATTAGCATAGCATATTTTTTTGTGCGATCATTGGTTATCATGTGTATCACTTTAGGTCTCCCTAAAAATAGCCGAGTTGCAACCCCCATATAATATTTCGTTTGCCCTAAACTAACAAATTAGTCTTCCAGTACAATGGTTAAGGATGACCTAAACTAATATACATGCGTTCTATCGGGGAACCATGCCCACCAATACTAACCGAACTCAAGGCCTCCAAATTCTATGCATATTGTTTGTGTTTGTCGCAGCAAGTTTTGCCGGTTGCCTATCCAATGCAGTAAGCTTCCCGAAGTGCGAGGACAAGGACAATTGTTTGACCATCGCATTCGAAGCAAAAGAAGAATACAGCAACACTGAAGAAAACCCCCAAGAATTCGCTGACCGCCTGAGTGAAATCATCGGCATGGACGTGGAGATATATCCAGTCACCGGTGCTGCTGGAATGATCGAAGCTCTTCGCTTCGGCCATGCAGACATTGGTTTCCTTGACGGAGGCGCTGCTTGGCTTAGCTGGCAAACGGTCGGTCTCGAAGTCATGGCTGCTGAACAAAAAGCAGACGGCCGCCCATACTACAACGCTATTGCATGGGTCCACAAGGACTCAGACATGGCACAAGCTGATCTCGATGACGATCCAGAGACAGACCCGTATGCCTTGATGGCCGGAAAAACATCATGCCACACCTCTGCTCTAGGAAGTTCAGGAATGCTGCTCCCAATGGGCTTCTTGATTACCAACGAATACATTGAGGTGGTTGGCGACCCTGATGAAATTGATTCGCTTACCGACACTGTTCGAAATCACTTCTCTGAAGATTCAAGCATTCCAAACGCCGGTACAAAGTACCACAAGTACCAGGGATCACTTCGATGCTTGGCCGAGCACGAAGGCGGCACAGCAATGGATTACATTTCCTTTGCAAAGGACCCTACGGTTCCAGATTACTGCGGTGAAGATCCAGAGGACTGGTGCTTCGAAGGTGGCTTCACTTCAACTGAAGACTTCCACGGAATCAACTACACCGGGCGAGACAATGGGGAAGGGTTTGGTCGAGCACCGAGCCACCCTGTGATGTACAACCCAGAATACATGACTGCGGATCAAGTCACCCTTCTCACAGATGCCCTCGCTCTCATGAGCAAGTCCCCTAGTGATGGTGGCTCACAAAGCGATTTGGACATCCTTGATGCGGTGTTTAACACCCCAGGATTCACGATCATCAACACAGAAGATCACCTTGGCACATATGGCACACACATTGAGAACGTGCCTGGTATCCAAGCTTACTTCGAAGACAAATATGACTGAGTGAGGCATTGAGTTGAAAAGTAGAGCATTATTTTTCAGCCTTATTCTTTTCTCCAGCCTCTTGTCAGGATGTTTCGGAGGCAACGAAGAAGAGAAGGTAAGTCGTTTTTCATGGCCAGAAAACGTCAATGTAGGGTGCGGGATTGACCCAGGGTCCGGCTTCAATTGCAGCTTGTACCTCGACGGATTCCAAACACCAGTGAAGGTCTTACATTCACCTTCTGAAGAAGAGGTGTGGATCGTTGACTTATCTGGGGAAATCACTGCATGGAACGGTAATGAACACCGGCAAATTGCAAATCTTTCAGAAAATGTGAGCACCTGTCACAACGAACAGGGACTTCTGGGGATGGAATTCACAGACGACTTCCTCAGTACCGGGATGGTTTTGTTGTCTTATGTGGAGGCTGGCCCCTGTAATAGCGAGCATGTGGCGAGTTTGATTTTGGCTGAAGCCACGCTCATCAATGGGACCATATCGCATCATTCATTGTTCACCATTCACGAGATAGAACAGCCTTATCGAAATCACAACGGAGGTTCAATTCAATCTGTAGGCGGCAACCAATACCTTTGGGGTATTGGCGATGGCGGTGGGTCAAAGGACCCATTCGGTCATGGCCAAAATCGAAGTAATGTCTATGGCAGCATGATTCTTTTTGAACATACAGACCATGCTATTGAACCAGTCGTGGTTGATGAGCAAGGAAACAAGACATTTGTTCTACATTCTGGATTAAGAAACCCATGGAAATACGATGTTGATCCTTCGGGAGGCCTATGGATTGCTGATGTCGGACAGTATTGCTTTGAAGAGGTAAATCACATACCAAAATGGAATGAATCAGCCAATTTTGGATGGTCGACGACTGAGGGATTGCACGACTTTGAAGCAGATGCTGAAGCCTGTGATGCTGAATTATTTGACAATGCGAACAGCATGATTACGCTACCGGTCATGGAATATGATCACACTGGAGGGAATTGTTCTGTGACAGGGGGCCAATATGTGGATTGGGTTGATGAGGATTTCAATGACTCGTATGTGTTCGGGGATTTTTGCTCGGGAATGATTTGGGCCCTTGAAGAGTCAAACAATATGTATGAACAGGAACTTATTGTTGACACTGATATTTTCCTTGTTGGTTTTGGTCGAGGCCTCAATGATGAATTGCTCATGTTAAGTTGGAGCGGGCAAATTTACGCCCTTGGAAACTAAGTTCTCAAATCAGGACACGGACTGGCGAATCAGCCTGATCTTCGCTTGTAGATGATCGAATTGTGCGGATTGTATGTGGGAATATTTTCATATGACGGCTCGACAAAAACCAAGCGATTGACGCAGTCAAAATTTGGAAACCTGAGAACAGAATACTCCATGTCAATGTGAACACCAAACGTGGATAATCAGCAGCAAAGGCGAACATGTTGAGGCAACCAAAAATCAAAACTATTTGGCAAATGATGAAAGGATGAAGGGCGATATTGTGGCGCCTAAACTCTGTAAAAATGGCTATGGAAGAGAGAATCAGAGGGGTGACGGTCATCAATGTCATCCAAGAAGTGGATGGATTTTCGCGTGACCCAATGTACCCTCCACGAACCATAACTGCACCTGGATCTAATTCTCTTGGATGCGGACAAATTCCTTCCATGCATGTCTGCAATCCATTGATTTGGCCTAGAGAGGTCCACCACAAGATCCAGAACACCCATGGAAGCACGGCAAGCACCATGAACACGCGCGGACTTTCGAGCAGCCCTTTACTGGTATCGAAACGAAGTAAAAAGTGAGTGACAACATTGCTCAGTATTGCGAGGAGAAGGAAGGTGATTGAGGCAGCCCATGCACCCCATGTAAGGAGAACGAATCCAGATAAAATGACAATATTTGTTTGCCTTACAATCAATGGCTTTGACTGAACCTTCAAGAAATAGTTCAAGGTTACAAACCCAATCAAAGATGTGGCTAAAAACGCTAAATCAAGAGCTGTAGAAGCTTTTGTTTGTACCAACATTCCACACAATAGCCAAGTTATTGTCAAACACCAAACTCTCCAATCGAGTTTCTTTTGAACGATGTAGGTGGATACCATGGAAGCAACAACGAGCATGGTGATCGAAAACACCCAGGTGTTGAGGCTTGTTGGCCAACCAAATCGAAGAAAGTCCAACAACAAGTGACGGCCAAACACTCTACGGTGGACTGCGAGCAAGGAAACCAAAACGAGAACGCTTAAGCTTACAAGAGAAAATAGAAGCGGTCTTGAAGCGTTTCTCTTCATTGCAGAAATGGTTTCCCTCAACGACAAAATGAACAACGGAATCAAACAAAACCAAAGCCTAAGGCTCGCAAAAGCCAAGGCAACAAAGCACAACAAGATGTGGATTTTCTTTGATTGGGTGGGTGGGAATTTTGGCTCTGTCAGGGATAAAACATCAGCGACCAGAACTAAAAACCAAATCACAGTTACATATGCGAAAGACTTGGAAAAATCTTGTGTGATCAACATAAAAACAAGAAGAAGGATTACCCATGCTCTGAGGTCAGAGAAGCCTGAATACGGGATTTTTCTTTTGAAATGGAATGCATCTGTGGCTTCTGCGGCGATTCCTTTCTGCAGGGAGATGAATGGCCACGCCACCAAGGCCGAAGCCAAGGCGGCACCAGCAAAACGGGGGACCATGGGGTAATCGGAGAGATTGATATGACTCCAAAGTGAGAAAACAATAACACCTCCAAACAAGGCATAATCCTTTACAAATGTTGGATTTGAAAATGACTTCTTGCCGATAAAAATAGCAGATAACACGAGGACAGAAGACCATGCAGTTAGGGCAATGAGTTGGTCTAACGACCGAATGAATGTTGAATCTGAACTAATTTCTGTCCAACGTATCTCACTGGTATCAAGGTTCGAATCTGAGAAACTGTTTTCCTGAGCATAAAAGGTATCTCGTTCGACAGCAGCTTGCCAATTCCATTCATCCAATATCTGTTTTTCATCCGAGGTGACGCGTAGGATTTCAAGGGGGATCTTGCCATGCAATTGAACAGGGAATGGCAACTTAAGCACACTTGACATAAAGGCAGGAATATCTCTTTGATGAACCGCGCTATTCGACGAAGCAATAACATCAGGCCCAGAGATCAAGGCCGCCACCTCACGAGTAATCGCTTCTGCAGAACCGTGTGACCCACTAGCAGTCATACCGTGATCGGCTGTCACAACCACGGTCCAACTGGAAGGAACTGATTCAAGTACACGTTCCAACATCTCATCGATATCCAGCATTTTTTGTCGGTACTCTTTGCTTTCAACACCCCATTTATGACCAACTTTGTCAGGGCCGGAAAAGTGAGCTGTAATGACATTATGCCGGCCACTATCAAGCCATGATTGAAGAACTTCTTCTGTATCTTCGTCCCCTTCATAAAAATCGCCATGCCCCTTGAATGTGTTAACGAATTCGATGTGTCGGTGTGAATCGTATAAATTTCCGATCACATAACTACCAATAAATCCAACAGAAAATCTCTCATCATCTTGTGCCAAGGTCCATGGGTCCTCTCCCCCGGGATGGCCGAGATCAAAATTCTTCAAACCATCAACGGGACTGTTGGGTACGCCAGTCATCAATTCGCTAATGCATGTTGCAGAGAGTGTGAGGGGGCCTGTTTCGACTTCAAGAACCGCGGGTAAACCGAGCACAGAATCCAATCCAGAGAATTGTGTTTTGTCAAGAAGTTGATTTCGTCCTACCCCGTCAAGAATAATCATCAAGAACCCATCTGATTCCATTTGAACTTCATTTGGATAATCGATCATGCCCTCTGGGTTTGTTGGGTCAGATAGCATAAATGGGACAGTGATGAATGTTGGAAGAAGAAAGAGAAGGGCAAATGCTAGCACTCCACATCGAGCTTTGAAGGATTTTAGATGAGCCACTAAAGACGGGAGGCCGTGTTCAGAAGGGTCAACCTTTACCTCCGTCATTGCACATTCGTCATGGATAGAGTGTTTATATTTAGGGGGGCCTAAAAAAATCAATAATGATTATCGAAGTCGAAAAACGGAACCTGCAAGCCCATATTAAACTGATGAAAGCCATTCAATCACTAGAGATTCAGCAAACCGATCCGAAGAAAGACCGGGGTGAAGTCTTGGACGAACAATCACGAGAAGTTGCAATTCACCACCAAGGCTTGCCTTTGCTACACAGAGGACTTCCCCGACGCGTGTTCCATCCTCCGAGGTGCTCAACAAACTCCGTAATTCGAACACACGAACCTCGACTTCTTCGTTGACGCCTTTTGTTGTCGAGATGAAGGTGTGCGTGTCTGGAAGGTTGATGTTGATCATGCTGATTTCATCTGGATCAAGTGTAGGACCTGCAGTTTGTTGGTCCAATAACTCAATCGCTTGACGCATTCGATCGGTTTCCATCCCGAACCATGAAGCGAGATCGAGGGCAGTTGATGGCGCACCCCAGGCACCATACTGATAGGGCAGTCGCATGCTGATCGATTGAACAATTTCAACTTCGAAACCAGCTTCTTCCGGCAGCATGAGCCACGTGTACTGTTGACTTGCGGGATAGATCGGTGCATTCGGGTTTTCTTTCAACAATGGTTCACCCCATGATTCGGGGGCAACGGGTTCCTGCACGGGCACACAGCCGCCAAGAATAATCATGGCCACAACGCATAGAGAAAGAGTGATCCGTGCCTTTTTGTGATCTCTCCAATCCTGTCGGCCTGCTGGACTGAGCACTGACAAGACCAAGATGAGTGGCAAAAGAAGCAGAAGACCCCAAGGGACCAGCCAAAGCAGAACGAGACCGAGGAGGGCCGTTTCAAGCCCCAATGGTCCAAAGATGACGCGAGGTGAATGATTTGGGTCATCGACCTCAAGGGACCTTCGGAGCCACCAAAGGGCAATGAAAACCCCGCACAAGGCCAACATCGTAGGAACAAAGTTCCACAATTGGCTCATGGAGGTTGTAACGCCTCAGTGGTGAAGAGGGTTGGGGTTCAATCGCCGTTGGAACGGTATGTTGTCAAGTCATGACCTCGTCGCCGTACCATGGAGGAGGGGGTTTTGCAACTCAAAGGCGTCACATTTCGCCATAAAGTGAGTTCACCTGAACCGTTTCGGCCATGGAAGAAGCGTCTTGGCCCTGGCGTGTTTGAAGTGTCATTGAGCCTTCACAAAGGCGAAATTCTCGGACTTGTTGGCCCAAACGGTGCTGGAAAAACAACACTGCTTCGCACCATTTCGGGTATCCTTCCAATACAAAGTGGTCAATTTCTTCAAGGCGATGTTGAACAATCTCAACCGTTAGCGGCAACAGATCTGCGGAGTCTGGTTGGCCATATGCCTGAGCAAGTTCGTTGGCAAGGCCAACAAACGGTTCATGATGCTTTAATGGAACTTGCAGAAATGCGTGGAGCAGGTGAAAAGAGAGTCAACAACCTTCTCAAGTTGGTTGGATTGTCTGAGCGCCACGACACTTCGCTGAGCGGATTGAGCCAAGGCATGCGTCAACGGCTTACCCTTGCTGCTTCTTTGCTTGGTTCTCCAAAGTACCTTATGCTCGATGAACCATTGAATGGCTTAGATCCAGTCGCAGCAACTGCTTTTGTGAACCTGCTTCATCAATTGAAAGAGAAAGGTGTCTCAATCGTTATTTCTTCACACCAAGTCGAGGGGCTACAAGCCATTACCGATCGCATTGCATTGATGCACCGTGGACAAATGCTGGCGTGCGGAACCATTGAATCCATTGCAAAATCGCTTGATTTACAAACGACAATCAACGTTTCCGGTGAAGGTCCCGCTCCCGATCTTTCGTGGTGTGAAGCGATTGACTCAAAGATGGAGGTTGATGCATCGACGTGGTCGGTTCAATTGCTCGACGATGGAACGACTTCAATGGAAATGTTCCTCGAAAAAGGTATTGCAATCAAGGCTTGGACGCCCCAGCACCCAGGCATTGTTGAGATGCTTTGCGCTGCAACTGGCATGAACATCGAAGAGGTTGGACTTGACATTGCTTCGCCCTCACTTTTGCCTCACAGGCGAGTCGGTGGTGAAGAAGAATGAATGACAGGCAACGGATTTTCGCCCTCGCCCGTCGAGTCTTCAACGGACGACTTCGATCCACAAGGATGTACATCATGCTTCCAATTCTCATTCTCTTCATTCCTGGAATGGCATGGGGATTTTCTGACCCTGACATCATTTTACCTGGTGGCCATCAACCAGACAGCCCAATGGAAGTGCTGTTTTATGCAAGCTTAGGTGTCGTCTTTGGCGCCACAATGTGTGCAGTCTTACTGGCGTTTGATGGGGTCAGCAAGGACAGAGCGAGTGGCGTCTTTGAACTCCGATTGGCTCAACCCATGCCCCGATACCACCAAGCGCTAGCGCTTCTGTTTGGCACATGGCAAGCCATCTTCGTACCGGTTGCGGTGTTGATTGGACTCTCTGTGGCTTTGATCCGATACCGTTTGGGTGAATGGGCAGCCTTTGGCGACGTGATGGTCCACCTTGCAGCGACGGCTCTGATATTGTATTGGTATGTAGTTTTCACATTGCTTGCCTCGTCGAGAACAAAAGATCAGGGTACGGCGATTGCTTTTGGAATTGGCATGTGGTTCCTGTTCACCTTCTTATGGGCCTTAGTAACCACCATGGTAGCCTATGCCTCAGGTGTGGCCATCGGTGAACAAAATGACGTACAATGGGTCGCGCTCGAGGGAGCTTTTGATTTGCTTTCCCCGAATGGTGTCTATCACCATCTGCTCGAGACCAGACTTGTTGAGATCGACCGTGGCATCTCTGCATGGCAAACGTGGTCAATGGCGATGGTATGGACCGTTCTGCCTACATGGTGGTTCATTCGAAGAATGGATGAATTGCAGCCATGATGGTTTCATGGGAATGACTGTACAACTGCAACAAAAGCCTTGATTCGAAGGCGAAGTCTCTTTGAGACAAGACCGCACCGCAAAGAGCATGGCAAGACCTCGTTTCGCCCAAACCTCGACCGCATTGACCATCATCATCTTGTTTTTATTGATGGCAGCATCTTCAATGGTGACTGAAAGTTCCATCGATGAAAAAGCCACTGAAGCACCAACAAGTGCCCGACAGGGTTCACTTGATGTGGATTGTTCTGGCTACAAATTTGAAGATCTCTTTGACTATAATTTTGCATCCTTTGAAATCCTCTTGGGTGACGATTGGGCTACGGCTCAAATGAGTGCTGTGGCTTACGTCAACGGTAGCAACTCTGCAACCGTTCGTGAAAACCTCGACGAGTTATTCGATGGCACTCCCGGAGGAAACAACTCATGGATGAGCACTGATGAGCGGGAGGCTGTTCGAGCCATCGGCCCAGAGTGCATTGCTGACATGGACACTCGACTCGGGATTCGTGAAGGCCTACCACACCGAGGCGGCGTTGACTGGAATGATTTGGAATTCGTCAAAGACGGTATTGCCCTTGATGAAGTCAATTTGGTTCCCACAAACCATCCCGAGGAGCGAAGTTGCCAAGACCTCCTTGCCTCTTCAGATTGCAAAGAAGTCCCAGTGACCATCACTGACGACCTACAAATCCTCATGTTCACCAAGGAAGATGAAACCCACAATGTGCGCTATGATCAACTACCAAACAGTGGATCATCGAACTTCACTTTGGCCCTTAACGTCACCAATATGAGCAGTGCTGGGCTTGTCCTCACCTTCCCACAACTGCAAGGGCTGCGAATGGTGAATTCATCAATTCAAGACGACAATATGGAAAGCACAGCCATGCCTGCACCGGTAGCAGAATACCTCCCAGATGGACGATTGCGAGTCACACAGGAAGTCAGTTATCTGCCGAGTGATTATCCGGTAATTCGCAACCTTTTCCTCGATTTCACAACCCAAGCACCCGAAACCAATGCGGTTCCTGTGTGGACGGCTGAGGCCCCTGTTGATGGGACTGTCATCCCATACACTGTTGGTACCCGAGACCTCGTCGATGGTGAGGTGACCGCCACATGGGCAACTGATGACAGTGGGTGGGCACTCGAGTGTGACTTCGGTGAACAAATGCCTGCCGACCTATGGGCTGCGGGATTGACCGAAGATGGATCTTTATTCTTGGATGGACCTGAGGCCCCTGCTGCAGATGAAGTTGCAGAAGCAGAGTGCAGTGTCGTCGATCCATTCGGAGCCGTGTCCGTTGAAACCCGCAACTGGTCATTCGCTCAACCATTCACAGCAGAAGCCGTTCTCTCTCAAACAGGGGATTCGATTGAATTTACCGTGACCCCAACTGGTGTGGTCAGTGAAATTTCAATCAGTGCTCATGCGCACCAATCAAATTCTATGGGCGAAATGCGGATGGCAACCATCGCATCAGACCCATCGACAATTGCTCTTCCGATGGATGGGCTCGCACCTGGCATGGTTATGGTCATGGGGCAAGCTCAATCAAACGGCATGCTTGATTACGCCTTCATGCTCGATTTCGGTTTGGAAAAGCCAAGCGCACCACCTGTCATTGTCGTCGATATCAACCTTGACGGAACCACCGCTACATGGGATGCAAGCTACCTCAAGTTCACGATCCAAGGCAAGGTGCTTGATCCAGACGGTGAATCCGTCGAAATGTCCTTGTCGCTTTGTGGCTACACCACGAACGATTTCGTCCGAGCAGGTACTATTTGGGAAATCGATGTCAACATTGTATCGTGTTCATCACAAAACCCACCTGTCACGGTCTACGATATTACCCTCACAGCAACCGATGAATCTGGGACCATGACGACCATGCAAGTCTCGGTACCAGACCCATATGCTTCCGGCGGAGATGACGCAGTCATCGAACCTGATGATAATTCACAAGAAGCTGTTCCTGCAGCCTCCATGATGGCAACCTTGGCCGTAGCCCTTCTTGGAGCCGCTGTGGTAGGCAGAAGAAAGGACCAGTGAACATGTTTACCGGCACCCTCAAGAGGGGACGGTGAGCCCAACAGACTGAGAGTGAGCATATGTTTGCAGGCACTGTTGAGTCGTTGAGTCACGAAGGTGGCCTCTTAGTGTCCTTTACAGGCTCCTCTCCAGCGCTTGAATCGATCATTGTCAACCTTGAGACTGGGGAGTATATCGGCAAAGTCGACGCTGTGCTCGGTAACACTAATGCTCCGTTAGCTCATGTGGCACATCTTGATCGAAAACTGGACATCCCTAGTTTGGTTGGAATCGAAGTCAATATTCGCCCAAAGAAGGTCCGAGAAGAACGAAGTTTTGGCGACCGAAATGGTGGACGTAACAACGACCGCGGTAGAAATGACCGCGTTGAACGTTTTGACCGGAACAATCGCGGTGGGCGATTTGAGCGAAATGACCGAGGGTTCCAACGCCGAGAGCAACGAGGTGGAAGTTTCGACAGAAACAATCGGAACAGCAATGGCGGCGACTGGGAATGTCCAAAGTGCAATAACAACAATTTCGCTTTCCGACAAGAATGCAATCGCTGCGGAGAACCGAGAGGAAGTCATAGTCATGGACAGCGTTCAAACGACCGAGGTTTCCAACGCCGCGAGCAACGAGGTGGACGTTTCGAGCGAAACGACCGTTCCAGCAACCGCATGCAAGGCGACTGGGATTGCCCGAAGTGTCACAATGACAACTTTGCTTGGCGAACTGAATGCAACAAATGTGGTGCACCTAAGCCTGGAGGTCAAGGGCGACCTCCACGACGGGATGACCGAAGAGGCAACGATCGATATGGAGGAAACGATCGTCGTGGTGGCGACCGAAGAGGCAACGACCGTAGAGGCGGCGGTGACCGAAGAGGGAACGACCGTAGAGGCGGCGGTGAAATATTCAACGACAACGACTGGGAGTGCCCTCAGTGCAATAATTCAAATTTCGCATTCAGACAAGAATGCAACAGATGTGGCTTACCTCGAAACGGTGGTCAATCCAGACCTCGTCGAGATGACCGGCGGGGTGGCGACCGAAGAGGCGGCGATGACCGACGCGGTGGTGACCGGAGAGGCGGCGATGACCGACGCGGTGGCGACCGAAGAGGCGGCGATGACCGACGCAGTGGTGACCGAAGAGGCGGCGATGACAGACGACCCCCCCGTCGTGAACCTCGTGAATTCCGAAAGGCCCGTGGTAAAGGCTCAGGCCATGCTCACAACCGACCACCTCGCGACTTGATGGGTAGGGACAAAGAAGATTGATTTCGGAACCAAAAGGGTGTTTCAAATGAGTGCTGAAGACCACTACCTCGATGCAGTCGAAGCCTATGATGAGGGCGACTTTGAGCAAGCATATGCCTCTGCACGGTTAGCAGTCAAGGCCGATCCACTCCATGTGGATGCCTGGCAACTGTGTGCAGAAGCAGCACTGCCTCCAAAAGGGGAAAAGCCAACCTTGAAGCAAGCTGCTCAGTCCTTATCTGCAGTGAAAAAAATCATCGCCATTGATCCTGAACGCACGGCAATGTGGTTCCTTGGTGGAAGATTGTTGAGCGATGAACTCGGTCTTTTGGATGAAGCATTGGCATGGTGGCAACAATTGCGACACCATATGCCTACGGAAGTGACGCCGCTTGTCGAACAAGCAACATTACTTGCAGACATGGGCCTGTACACAGAGGCCAGATACCGACTCGAGGCCATCACGGACGAAAACATGGACGTGAGTGGGCAGCAATACGCCAAAATTAGCCAATTGCACGGCATGGTATTGTCAGCATCAATGCAAGATGAACGTGAATTTTTCAAGCCTTGGGAACGGCACCACAATGGTTGGGCCGCCATCGAGTTGAAGATGAGAAAACCTCCGGTCTCAGAGAGTTTCTTATTCATGACAGCAACAGTTCCAATCCTCTTGTTGGAAGTTCTCTTTTCGAACCGTTTTGTCGGCCAAGGCTGGGGTGGTTTTTGTCTCACCACGCTGATGATTTTCGCTACTGTCCTCATTGGAATGAGGTTCAGCCGTCGTATTTTCAGAAGGGTAAACCGTCCTGCTTTCAATCTTTTAAGAGCTATGAATTTTGAGGCATCGAGTGGTTATGTTGTCATTTCTGAAGACATTCGAACCTCCGTTTTGTATGTGTACATCATGCAACGAAAACCCAAAGCATGGCAGGAACGTATGTTGAAAATCATTGACGACAACACAAAACTACCTGGAGGCTGGAAGCACAGCCTCCCTGATTTCGAATCCCACTTGGATGACCTTGGATTCATCGAAGAAGAAGAGGAAGAAAAATTTGAGTCATGGAATGAAGAAGAGTGATCTAGCATCTCATTTGTCAATGGGTGCAATCGCTTTTTGCCGGG
>VMHT01189800.1_pt1 | contig 19862 bp, 36 predicted proteins | sample 4693611 | NCBI WGS metagenome assembly VMHT01 (sample SAMN12280063, study PRJNA550983) | marine metagenome | isolation source: seawater sampled from same location over 5 years 0.02-0.2 micron viral filtrate | place: USA: collected off the coast of southern California halfway between the port... ...
ATTGTCCTCGAAACGCTTGTGCATTTCAAGTTCTTTCTCGTGCCGATTGTCTACAGAGATACGTGCAAGAATCTCATAGTCTCTGTGTGGTGATGAAGTCTGATAGCCGTTGAGGCGATCATCTGCCCTGACTGCCTTGCCGATCTTTATCCACTCAGGCCACGCCGGATTGGTGATGGCATACACCTCACCCTCCTTCGTGCTTTCGATCTTCTCGTGAGACCATGCGTCATCCAGAGACCGATACTTCCCCGGCTTGTGCAGGGGGTGAAGCTTGGAAACTTCCTTGCCGTTTACATACATACGCTGAGAGTCCCGCTTCTTCACAGCTTCGGGATTGTCTTTGTAGTACATAGGATTCCCTGTGTAGGGATTAGGCTTGTTTCTCTTGCTCATACTTCTCACGCTTCAGCATCCACTCCTCATAGCAGGGATGGTGGGGATGGGGATCGTACTGAACCCATCCGTCACCTCTCTTCCACACGAGGGGTGGCTTTTTCTTTTCCTTCATCTGTCTTCTCCCTCTTTCCCGACAGATACTTGGGAGGTTCCTTCACTTCAAAGAACCGCCCGAATATCTTGTCTAGCAGTATTGACAGCCGCTCCATCAGGCGGCATTGAGATCGACGACTTCACACACGCCCGCAGTACACGCCAGTTCACGTGATCCAGATGTGTTGTCTTCCTTCTCGTACTCTGACAGTGCAGCCCAGTCGATAACCAGACTACCCCGCTCGTGCTGCCACTCCAAGTAGTCATCGACTTCGATGTCCTGATAGGGTGCCTGCTGATAGGTGTGATCCGAATGCGGCAGGAAGGATACACCTGATGCCACGTCGAAGTTCTCATACACCCACGCACCCACGTCCATCCACTCGTCTTCCTTGACTGTGATGGTCACAGACGGCTTGTGTTCACACCAGTGAATAGCGTACGTCTTCCACAACTCAAGCTGCTCTATGGCTGTCATCTGTGTTCGTGTGACGGCACCCTCTGGTGACTTCATAGCAAACGAGAAGACAGTCGTTGAGTCGGGCTTCATCACACACGCCTCACTGTACACACCCTGCTCCTTGAGGAACTGTGTCAGGGGGTCCTTGTTATCTCCGCGCACCGTACGAATGTAGTAGTCATTGTGACGGGCATGGATACCACTAGCGGCGTCTACGAGTTGAGACACAGTGCCCGATGGCTTGACACAGGTGATGGCAGCGGACTGTGGGATTCCAAGCATCTTTGCATACTTGCGATTCGTCTCTACGGCGACTTGCTTCATCTCTTCGAGCCAGCGAGGGGAATCGACGGTCTTCGATAAAATTGAGTGATCCATGATACCAGTCAAGGATACGCCCAAGAGGCGTTCTTCTTCTGTGTTGTCCCGCCATACTTTCCTCAGATATTTGAAATCGGTTAGGGTTGACTGTAGGGTGCCCAAGATTGTAGCGAGGCGCACCTTGCGCTTCAGGGACTCCAGTGTATCGCTCTCGCGCACGACCACCTCTGACAAATTGCAGAACTGATAGGGACGCAGGATGATCTCAGAGCAGGGGTTCGTGCCCCACATGTGCCCTGTCTCACGGCGTCCATTGCGGGCGACTTGCTTGTCTGCTGCATCACGGTTGAAGATGCCACGCTCACCTGACTTCGAGTCGTAGAGAGCCAGCCACTCGCGCATGAACGTGCCCATCTCCGGCTTGCCCTTGTAGGCTACGGAGTTGTTTGCGAGGGCACGTTGCCCCTCGTTCTCCCACCACGCACCAGACTTGGCATGTGCCATCTGATCGTCGTTGAGATTCGACAGGGAGATGAGAGCAGAGCGACGTACGCCCCCAACGACTACGATTTCACCGACCTTGCACATCAGGTCGTGACACTCGATGGGGAATAGACGACGGCCCTGTGCCTTCTTGAACAGTTCGACTGTGAAGTGAAACAGATCATCTAGGGGTCCGGGGCCGGATGCCCTGCCGCCCATCGTCTTGAGCCGCGCACCGGACGGACGGACAGCGGACAGGTCCCACTGAGGAATCTGCCCAGCGTAGAGCAGCGCAATCAGTTCACGCAGAGACTTGGCCCACCCCGGCTTGGAGTCACCCACACGTATCACTGTGTCTGTCTCGTGCATAGCGTCACTGATTACAGGCAGCTTGTCCACGTTCTCACGCTCCACAGAGAAGCCGACACCCGTGCCGCACATCAGGATGTACATGCACTCATCGAACGAGCGGGGGCTGTCCACAGGGATGTAGCTGCAGTTGTATCCGCAGATGTTGTCCCTTGAGAGAGCAGAACCTGCTGTCATCATGCCCCGCATAGACGGCATGATCTCCTGTCCGATCACAGCATCGTGAATGTCGAGAAGATCATCACGGGGTATGTCGAAGCCGTGCTTGTCCCTGACGTGGTTCGCCATGAAGTTTGTATAGCGATACACAGTCTCGTCCCAGTTCTCACGACGCTCCTCGTCATCAAGCCAACGTGCATAGCGTGACTTGTGAATAAACTGTTGGTAGGTTGTTGGTAGCATATTATTCATTGTTATCTTCCTTTGTTGCGATCAATTTGTTCAAGTAGAATTGTGCCTTTTTGAGGTCTTCGATTCCGTTTTTGTATCTGTACCGCCAGAGGTACTTGAGGATGTTTCCCTGTAGGTAGTATTGGAAGCCGTCGCCTGTCGCCGCTGCGATTGCGTCAAGGCATTCGATACCTGCCTGATTGTAGTGTGGCGGGTGATTGACGTTATCGACATCCTTGCTCTTCTCCCCCAAGTAATCCTCGTTGCGTATCTTCATATACTCATCGTGTCTCATCTGTTGTCTCCATCACCCTGTATCTTACCAGCAGCCTTGCGAGACTTCAGCTTGTACATGTTCATCTCTGCAATCTGTTGCAAAGAAAATCCTAGATCATCTGCGAGGGCAGCGCAATACCAGAGAACGTCACCGATCTCTTTTGCTATCTCCCCCTTGAACCGCGAGTCGTCACGCCCGTCGCGGTAGACCTTCTTCACCTTGTCTGCCACCTCGCCTGCCTCACCGGCTAGGCCCAGAGTAGGGTAGGTGATCTTCATGTCATCTGGGTAGATGGCAAACTCACGAGCCTGCATCTGATAGTTGTTGAGGGTCCAGTTCTCTTTGATCATTGTGTCTTACCAAAATCTATCTTGACTATGTTCGTACCGTCTTCGTGCTTTACGGTGGGGCCGTTGTCGTTGTCCACCTCGTCAAGCATCTTCTCCTTGACACTCTCGAAGGCCAGCCGCGCCAAGCCTGCTTCCATCACTCTGTCGAAGTCAGACTCTAGGAGTTCCATCATGCCGTTCGTGACAATCGTGCCAGCCTCATAGAACTCTTCGTCGTCGTCTGTGGTCGTATCGTACGCAGACACTTGGAAGCTTTCCTCGTCGATCTTACGCAGGATAATATACCAGCGGTTAGGCATCAGGGTTGCCTTTTCGAATTCACCCTCATCAATCGTTGTCATCTTTTAGCCACTCCTCTGGGATCGAACCCTCTGCCCACTTGAATCCATTCTTCTCTGCCCACGCACCGTACGTGGTCTTGCTTCCCTTGTAAATCTTATTCCGTGCGTTCAGGAAAACAATACGAATGTCCAAGTCAGGATGCTGCTCCTTGATCAGAAGCATCTTAACACGGTCACCCTTGTCGAAGTAGCCCTTCGCTTCGATGATTATGTTCTGCTTGGTAAGATGAAAGTCTGGTGTGTAGGTGCGGGGCTTGGGCACGTACGTAAGTCGTAGGCTCTCATATTCGTACAAAATTTTTTTGCTGCTGAGTTTTTTCGCTATGCCTAACTCGAAGTTAGACCGAAACCCTGCCTTGCGATTGCCGCGCTTCATATCTGCATTCCTATCGACCCCATTCTTTGTATCACGTACCCTGCCACTCTTGGGGAAAGTTTTTCGATTATAGATAGTTCGTTTGTCAAACGATTCAGTGGGACGCATACGTTGGCTCCAGAGTGTGCTACTCTTCCTATCTTCTGCAATTCAGATTCGAGTGTGGTGATGTCACGCTTTTCGGTACCCGAAGACAGCGTACCCAACTCACTGTAGTTGTCGCGCAGTGTGAGGGGGAGACCCCTCTCGTTCATACGAAGACGAACAAGCTTACGCTCCCCGCCACTGCCGCCGTGAGACTCGACATAGACGTGATGCAGTTCCTTGTTCATCTCCATCAGTTCTATCTCGTAGTCTCGTACGAACAGGTAGGGCATCCTACACCTCCCTTGTCTTCAGCTTGGTGTACCATACCTGTGGCGGCGACTTGGCCTGTGATGTCACACGAGGGTGCAGTTCTGCATTTGGCCAGCAGTGACTGCGAAAGCCACACAGATTGCATTCCTTCGCCAAGACCTTGTTGCCTGTACGCAGGGTCTCACCCTTGCGGCGGTACGTCTCGAACTCGTCAGGGTAGGGCTTGAATTCTTTAACGTCAGGGTCTGTCAAGAATTTGACACGCTCTTCAGCATCCGCCAAGTATTTGGCACGGTCCTCATCCTGCCACTCAGGTGCCTCGACCATAGCCACCTCGCCACTCGACTTGTTGACTACGATCCAGCCGCCGAATGGCATACCCGTCGCCGCAGAGTACAGGAAGCCCTGCATGACGTAGCCAAAGGGATCGTCTTCCTTGAGGCCATCGTAGCCGCCGAACCCAGTGAACTTGTTTTTGAACGCCCAGTCACTTGCTGACTTGATGTCCCACACCTTCTCTGTGCCGGTCTCGTCACGTATGATTACGTCGAGTGTGCCCTTGATCGTATGGTCACCCACCTTCAGTTCGACCTGTCGCTGTGCATCAACGATGTCCACACCCGACTCTCGCATGACAAGCATGAGGATAGCTTCTGTGATGTCACCGAAGATAAATCGAAACAGCGTATTGTACTGCATCGACTCCTTGATGCCCTTCTTCTCTAGGACCTGCTGGCATAGGGGGCGACCCAAGCCAGACATACGTATGCGATACTCACCGCGCTTCTCAGTGAGTTGCCTGTTTACTGAGTGTCTCGTCTCTTCTACAAACGCAGAAAGACCTGCGGGGGAAGCGCTGGTCTCCCCCCGCAAAGCCTTAGACATGTAGTCCTGAATGTTAAGCAGCGTCAGCATCTTTGAAATCCGCAGCCAGATCGATATCGCTATCATCTGACATCAGCTTAGATGCTTCCCTGTACCCATTCATTACATTTTCGTTGTGACCCTTGACGGTTTCCGCGAAAGTCCCCATCAGTTCCTTATCGTCGTCCGTGATAGCTACAGTGCTATCGAACGTAGGCATCGGCGTCCAGTAGGTCACGCTGCCCTTCTTCTGACGGTTCGTACGCAGCAAGATGCTGGTCTGCACCATCAGTTTTTCTTGCTTCGTCAGACCCTGAATGAAGTCTGCGATAGGCTTGAACCCTGACCGCTTGAAGTAAGCAATCACCGGCTCGTCGGTTACCTCGACAGGCGTACCATCCGCAGAGTGGAATGATCCACTGATGCGTCCGTAGATAACCTGATTACACACGACGGCACGGGAAGTCAGGTAACGCACGTCATCCTTGTCGAGTGCATCCTCCTCCTCACGAGTGAGGCGACCACACTTGTTGCCGCCCTGCGTGTCGGGGAACCCACCAGCAAACGAAGTCTTCTGGACTGACTTGCATGAGAAGCCGCCCTTACCCTCGTTGGCCTCTGCATCCCACATAGAATACTCGTAGGTACGCAGCAACGCTCGAAGCTTGACTTCTTTGGCGAAGATGTACTGACCATTGAAGAACATCTTCCAGTCGCCTCGTGTGAGGTTGTGACCGTCGTCCGTCTCCTGATCGTAGTTGATGTTCAAACGAGGAAGCCCGACCTTCTCAGTGGCACCGCCACCCTGTCCAGTAAGCTTCATCATCTCCCCGACGTTATCGCTCGACATAGCCGCTACGATGTTATCAAGGTCGTTATCCATTTCCATTAGTTCTGTCCCTAACATGATCCTTCGATCTCCTTTACGTTCTAGGGTTAGTAGATAGATATTACTACTCTACGACGTGCAAGTCAAGCCAGTTATCGCCCATTTTTATCTCAATCTCGACGGGCATGTCATACTCGACACCGTAGCATCGTATCGTCTCTTCAGGCAGAGAGAGCATAGCATCCCGCATCAGCTTGACGCAAATAATTTTTTCATCGGGATGACAGTCGATCACAATCGAATCGTGGACTGTGTTGCATATCACAGACTGTAGTTTGTTTTCTATGAACAGGCTGTCGAGGCGAACGAGGGCAGCGGGCAGCAGGTCAGCGGTTGCAAATCCCTGCACAGGATAGTTGCATATGTTTGTCCTGTGTGTTGCCGTGCCGTACTTTGTCCACCGCGCATCAGGGAAAGCGTACTGCCTACCAGAGGGAAGCGTCACTACGCGCTTCTCGACGGCCTCTCGCTGCAAGTCTTCATGCCAGAGGGATACACCCCCATACTTCTCCTTGAAGGCCCTGTAGTAGCGTTGCTGGGCCTCTGTGCCCGTAGTGCCACCATAGAGAGGCTTGAAGGTGTGAGCCTTCGCTTCTTGGCGTGAGCAGCCTATGACACCAGCGGTGTAGCTGTGTACGTCGGTGCCGATACGCACGTCATCGTACGCCTGCTGATCATTGGCTAGAAATCCTGCCACTCTGAATTCGAGTTGCGAGTAGTCGCCCTCAATGATCTTGCCGTCCTCGAAGCGACTCTCGACAACCTTGCGTATCTCGAAGGTATTACCACGTGGCATATTTTGAAAGTTCGGGTTACGAGACGAAAGGCGACCCGTCGCCGTAACACACTGCATAAATTCCGGATGTACGATTCCGTAGTCATCGACATTGTTTTTCATCCCCTCTACGAAGGTTCCCAAATACATACGCAGAGCATTGTAGCGCACGTACGACGATGCGAACTCACGGGCCGGACCCGACAGTTCGAGTTCACGTTCAGCCAGTGTGTCCTTGTCCGTCTTGAATCCAGCAGATGCCACGTCACGCACGTTGCGTGGTACGATCTTGAAGCCTGCTACCTCACTCGTCGGACGATAGACCACACCCTTGCCGTCACACGTCTTACAGATACGCAGTGCCTTGCTTGGTGTGCCGTCCTTGCGTACAGGCCGGACTTTGCCAAACCCGACACAGGTGCGGCACTGCTCACCAATTGTCTTATATACGACATCTGTGTTGTTGCGTACAGCGAGGCGGAAGTCTTTGCCTGACATGCGTGTGCGCTGCTTGGGCTTCATCGTGGCACCACGACGCTCCATACCCAAGTTGAATATCTGTGACCACGACTTCTTGTCTCTGACCTTGCGAGAGTAGAGAAGCATCGACCTGTCGTCTGGGCTGGTCAGACTGATGGGCGTGTCACCCATAGCCTCACGTGCCATCTCGTTGAGGCGCAGTTCGAGTGTGTCGAGTTCCTCTTGGTACTGCTTCTCAATCTCTTGTAGTGTATCTAGGTTGACCCGCAAGCCATTGCGTTCGATACGGGCCAGTGTGTCGGCCATCTCAAACGACAAGCGCAGTGTCGGCAGTAGATCGTTCGTCATTGTATAAGTCCTCGAATGTAGTGCCAAAGGCATCCAGTTGTTTCAGAGCCACCTGCTCTGTGCTTATGACATCAGCGATGCCATACTCCCGTACTATCTCCCACGGTATCTCATAGAACGTCTTGCCCCCGTCCAGATACGGCTGAACAAGGTCCTTCTCCTTTTGCACTGTGTCATACTTTTTTGCAAGAGCAGCAAGTCCAAGAGGCCAGCGTCTCGCTTTTGATAGAACATACTCCGCAACCATAGTATCATAGATGTCTCCCTTGTATACAAACCCGCAGTCACGTATCCACTGCAAGTCAAACTTGATATTCTGACCCAAGACCACATCGGCACAGTATAGGGCAGTCTGAAAGCTGTGCATTGCGTTGGGCGTGGGTGGCTCAGTCTCGTGGTAGTAGCAGTGGTAGAACACGTTATCCTCACCCAGCCACTTGTAGCCTATCGACACGAGGCGGTTACCAAAGTAGGGCAACGCAGTCGTGCCACCGTTCGGTTTGCCCGTGTGAGTTGTCTCCACGTCAAAGGTCAGGACATTCATTCCGACTCCTCCTCGAACCGCTTCTGTGCAAAGTATGCAGCGAACTTCTCTGTGTGTTCATCTGATAGCATAGGCCAACGCTTCTGTATACGAACATACTCCTCGTCGTAGAGACGTTCCAGTGCTTCCTCGTTTTCGTGGTTGCTCATCAGTAGTACACTCCTCGCTGTACGTCAATCTGTGCGTTGATGGGGCCGTGCCATCCATTGATCTTGTTCTTTGATATACAGATGTGACGCACGATGTTCTCAACGTCACTCGCCCCTGTCTTGCCAATGCCGATGATGATGTCAGCCTCACCCGCCTTGCCGGTCTTCGAGTTATCCATCATGTTGTAGTCGATGAACTGACGGTCATGCCCGTCGTTCGATGCCTGACTTACAGCCCACACCAGCATCTTGTTGCGCTTGGCAATCTCACGGGCGTGTACATACGTCTCCTTGAGCCGCTCGTCACCACGGTTGTACTCGCCGGATATGCGGAACTTGTCAAGCTGATCCATGAACATAATGTCAGGCTTGTTCAGCTTTGCGTATGCGTCAGCCTCTTCGACGCCCATGCCCACAGCAGCCATCACCTTGAGATAGGGCATCACATCCCGCTCGTACATCGGTGTGTACTTGGCGCGGTTGTCGTCGAGTTCCTTGCGTGTGATGTTGAAGAACGACTGGATGAGACGCAGCTTGATCTTCTCAGCAGGCTCCTCGTTTGCCCAGTAGACAACCTTGTGTCCGGCCCGCACGTACGAGGCGGCGAGAAAGCAGCAGAACGTCGTCTTGCCCACTTCCGGACGAGCAAAGATGATACCCAAGTTGCCCCGATCAAGGCCAGCCACACGCTCGTTGATCAGGCCGAACTCAAAAGGGAAGTCAGGCTCTCCGGTGTTCGCGTCGAGCAGTTCGTCGAGACTGTCCGTCACCTCTTCATAGGTGGTACGGTCAGACATACGCCCGTCCTCGACAGACTCAACCATAGCCCGCAACTCACCGAAGTCCTCGCTCTCACCCGTGAATATCTCAATGGCCTTTTCACCAATGATACGGGCACGGTCACGCAGCCAGAAGTTACGCACCATGTCGAGGTGCATGTCCATGTTGTGTGGGTTGCCCTGCTCTAGGGTGACGATCAGTTCCTGTGCCCGCTCTCGTGTAGAGTCCGGCATAGCAGGATTGCGGTCATTGAACAGGATGGCAAGTTCACCAACAGTGATGTCGTTCTCGTAGGTGGTGTGCGCGTGAGATATCACGTCAAACACATCACGCATCTCTTTCGTGAACATCTCACGGGTCACCGTGTTGGCCACGTTCGAGAAGAACTCAGAGTTGAGGCAGAAGCCCAGTAGCTGTTTATCTATCGATGTAGGATCGTAGGAAGTCATCACGTTCGTCCTTTTGCATGTTTTTCAAGTCGGTTCGAAGAACCATGAGTTTTGTCGGCACATGCGTATGTAGCGCACGAACCATCGTAATAGCCTTGTCAGTGGCATCCTTGTCAAGCGCGACGAACACGCGGTCATATTGTTTCAATACATCGACGTGTTCGCTAAGAAGATTAGTTCCCAAGAGGGCCACACCCGTCGCGGTGTTTGAAACAGCACACGCACTCGCACAGTCTTCTACGACAATAGCACAAGTATAAACTCCACAAGTAAAAGGTCTCTTACTATCACCGTAACGATACCACTTAGGGCTTCTACCATCGATTGATCTCCCCGCCGCATCTACGACTTTGTTACCATCCTTCACAAGAAAGACGGCACGATTACGCTTGAAGTCGTACCGAATGTCAGCCCTGCCCGACAGATACGCATCGTAAGCCTGTACACGCTTCACATAAAGTTCCGCGTCTAAGCTACGAGAAAGACTGACAAATGTGTCAGGCACCTCGTAGGTGTTGCTAATACGCGAAGGAGGAGGAGCCAGAGCCTGAGACCCCCGCAGGGTACGGGCGGCGTGTTCTTTTGTCAGGGTGATACCTGTGCGACCAGACACGTTGCAGTCAGCGTGGAAACAATACCACAGGCGTTGCATTCCGTCGTCCGTCACGCTAAATGTATTCTTCTTGCCGCAGACAGGACAGTCTGATCTGTATCGTGTCAGCGCAGGGAAGTCGAGTGACTCAACGTACCCACATAACCAAGCTGGTGATTTCATCGTTGCGTTCCTTGTTTGTCAGAAGACATGCCCCCTGCATAATCGACATGACAAATCTTGTCAACACGAAAAAATCGCTTGACCCCCGTTGACAAACCAGCTACACACAAAGAACAACACCCTATAGGGAATACCCTGTTATGAAAAAGATTAATAGAATCAACCCTATAGCTAAAGAGTTACGTAAGTACGGTAAACAAGTAATACCTGATAAGCGTACCAAAGAAAAAGACAAACAAGCTAAGAAGGACATTCGTGATGGGAAGACCAGCGAAGATAGACGAACCGACAAAGACCTATAGTCTGTTAATGTCAGTCAAGCAATATGAGAGATTGGCTGCACACTCTGAACGCTTACAGAAGACAAGCAGGGAACAAGTTGCTGTGTCTGACTTGATGCGTGAGGGTATCGACATATACTTGGAGGCACTAGATGATGACGGTGAAGTGGGTGCTGCTGCTAGTGACAGCAATTAATCGATCAGAGTTTGACTCGAAGCCTATAGCTGAATATGAAACCATGTCAGATTGTTACGTTGCATCGACGAAACTATTCTGGGAAAACGTGCCAATGAATCAAGAACTCCTGTGCATGAGGGTGGGTGGAAATGATGAAGAATAACCTGAAGACCAAGCCCCTAGAGATAGAGATTGTCAACCGATGGCGGTGGGAAGTTGTCGCTCCTGTGTCATCTGTTCGCATCGGGGAGACAAGCCGCGAACTTGTCAAGAAGAAGCAGGCCGTAGACTATCTGCGCCTCGTTACAATTTTTGTCGGAAAAAGTGAACAAGAGTGTAAACGATGGCTTGACAAGCACCGTCACGTTTTGGTAAAACTGGGTATTCCTTACGAGGTTGGTAGTTCGTAGGGATACACTTTCGTTGTTGTGTGTGGAGAGCGGGGCTGGATTTTTCTGGCCCCGTTCTTTTTTGCTTGACGCCCATTGTTTTAACCGATATGGGTTATGTATCGCAACAAGGAGAACGACGATGAACAAACTAGATATGGACAAGCCCTATCTGATAACGCAGGCGCAACGCATGGACTTGCTGAACTCACACAACAAACTGCGTGATATCCTGCAGACTATCGCTGACTGCAACGACATATGGATGTCAGACATCAAGTATCTGGATACGCTACAGTGCGAACTCTCGCGCATCCTGAAGTTCGTACCCAAGCGTGACGAGAATGGTCAAATCAGCTGGTTTGCTGACTATACACTGATTGAACACAGCGAGGAGACTGACGACGATGACTAGGTGGTATCAACTTGTGATGGACAGCCGGTATAACCCGCTGTCCCACATACCCGACAACAACACACGGCACATGGTGATGCAGGTGCTGGCATGGATGTGGTGTATTATCTTTGCCATGTCTGTTGGCTCTGTCACTGTCTTTGGTATCAGTGCCATTGCCCATGCCCTGCTGATTGCTGGTGTGTTTATTACGGCGGGTGTATTCGAAACAGCCAAGCGTAAGCCGACTTACTTTGGCGGTCTTGGCAGAGGCAATGGGGGTGAGCATGAGTAAATTTGTAGTACGAGTGACGGCACATTTTTCTGGCAGGGCATACAATGTTGATCTGGTATCTTGGGATAAAAACGGTAGTGGTATGAAGGCTGGCAAGGCTTTTAATGTTTCCCGCAAGGAAGCGGAGAAGGAAGCGCACCGTGTGGCTAAACTGTACAATGCGACGGTTGAGAGGTACAAGCATGATCAAACACTGGCATAGGGCGAGACACTACTATTCGACGCATGACGGCATTGAGATGCTTCTGTTTGCATGTGTGTTCGGATCATTTGGCTGGATGGCGTATCACGTCGTTGTAGGTATCATCGGGAGGTTTAGCTGATGGAGAACCACGTCGAATCTTGTCACTGCTGGGAGTGTGGTGGCTATGGCAAGAAGGAATACACAGAGGCCGTCCCCGATCCGATTCGGGGCGGCGATCTTGTCGGTGTTGTTAGGGAATGTCATCTCTGTCACGGCGGCGGGGAACTCTATCGCGCCAAACTAACACAGACGACGGTAATCCGTGCCCTGTTGACACAAGCAAAACACGCACTAGAAGACATTGACCTCATTGACTGCGGCCTTGACTTGGCATATGGCAGGATTAACGATGTGATCGGTGACGTTGAAAACTACGAACGAAAGGTAGGTACACGAGATGGGTAAGGTAAAGGACTGGCTGATTGAAATGGAGGAGGACGCCTCGTGCATGACACGCGAGGAGTGGATGACAAAGCACGGCGAGACTGTTGTCGATGTCTACGATGACTTCAAGCGCAGGGAACACATCGACGAGCCAGATCAGGGGGACTTGTTCGATGTATAGGCCAATAGCCTACCCAACAAGTGACGTTGATCCCCGCCTAGAAAATGTCAGCAAAAAATTGTCAGCACTTGTCAAAGAGCGGGACAGGCTAGAATGGGACGGTAATTTTGTCAGCCCAAATATTGTCAGCGAGATACGTCAATTGCGAAAACTTGTCAGTGAGGGAAGGCTATGGCTGCCAAAATTTTAGGGCCAGATATTGTCAGCCTAAATATTGTCAGCGGTAAGCGCACAACATTGTCGGCGGATAATCCCTGCGACGTATGCGGCCAGCCAGCCATGACACAGAAGGGGGACCGGCTGCGCTGCCCGTCCTGTTGGCTGCGGGAACAGGGCCGGAAAATAAAACCGCTTGACCCTAGCGGATACCGGCCCTAGTGTTGCCGCAACGATTAGGAAACACGACAAGGAAAAAACGACATGAAAAAACGTATACATATAAATCAGCACGTGATCCGCGCCAACGCAAAAAATGGTACAAATGATCCGGCAATCACTGTCAAGACATATAAAAAGAACGTATACGCGCACCGGGTTGATATCGGCGGCGCGTCCACTGTTGTCTACTCACCGGACAAGCCCTTGAACTGTGGTGCCCGTGTCTGGATTGAAACCGACGCACCGGTTCGTTTTGATGGGGGGCAGATCATATGACAAAGCAAGTGACGCTGATTGACCATGAACGCATGGTCCATAATATCATGGCATGCTATCGGGCTGCCGATTCCGTACAGGTTGCGGAAGGCTTGTTGTGGTATCCTGACGCACAAAAGGCGGCGCATATTATCGCGGTAAAATATGACGTGCCGGTTTATCTGGTGGTGGCTGTTATTGCCGCGCTTTCACCTAATAACAAGTGGACCCGTAACGTCATCAATGCCGACGCTTTGATTGCCGCTTTCCTGCGCGGTGACGGGATCGACGCTGTGAAGGTTTCCACCTATCACGCTATGAAAAAGAAGGCTTGGGATATCTTGGTGGCGCGTCCTGACTATGACGGGGCAAAACGTATGCTGAAGGGACAAAAGATCACGTCTTTTTTCTGTGACATAATGGGGGAATTCAACGTGACGATTGATGGTCACGCCCGCAACATTGCCTATGATGAAAAGGTAGGCTTGACCGATGACCGCACTAATATCGGCGTCCGTGAATACCGCGCCTTGCAGGCTGCATACGAAGAAGCAGCGCGGCGTTTGAAGCTTATGCCTTATCAATTACAGGCTATCACTTGGCGCGTCTGGCGGGATCGTTGGGGCATCAAATAATGTCAGCGCCATGCTTTAAAATATTGTCAGCGCAATGCTTAACAGTTTGGGGATCAATTAACGGTTTCTTGTTCGTCCGTTCGGGGGCGGGGCAGGACTGGCGGATTGATCGGGCGGGCGGCGAGTCGATGGGGCCAGCCCGCCATTTTTTCGAGTCGCACAAAAAAGTTTTGTGTTCTGCAAAACTTGTGCCATGATTCACGAACTGGCACCAACGCCAGCCACACAACAACAACGAAAGGGGCATGATATGCCTTTAGACATTATACCATTGGACGAACAGGCCGCCAGCCGGTCGAAGGCAAAGGGTGGGGACATCTGGGCCACGCACAAGCGAATTGACGATGTGAGCCTGTATGAACGGTTCGGACAAATCCGGCGGGTTCCGCTTGAAGCGCAAACAACATATACTCATCAGGATGTTGAATTCGTCGAGCCTCAACCACTCGAGGGTTTTCACGCTTTGCAGAACACGGCAACGGGCGGGGTTCTTAATGTCCGGCCTGTCGGCAAGTCATATGCCCTAGTGCCGCATGATCTGCTATTCAAGGCACAGGCAGAACAGCTTGCCGGTTCGGACCTGCCGCTTGACAATGTCGAAGTGGTGGACCGTCTCTATGAAGAGGGGGCGCGGGTTCATCGAACGATCTACTTTCACGATCTACAGTCCCGCTCCACCACACGGGGCGGCGGTGATGATGTGGTCCGCTGCCGCATGGATATCTTCAACAGTGTTGATATGTCATGGGCCTTACAGATATTCAGCGGGGCCTATCGTGACTTGTGCCGCAATACGCTCGTCTTCGGCGGTGAAAAGGCATACCACCAAAAGCGGGTTCATCGGGGGTCTGTATCGCCTGAAGCGATGATTGGCAAAGCCACGATGGGGCTTTCCATGTGGCAGAACCAGAAGGAACAAATGCGCTTGTGGCGGTCTGCACCTCTGACTGAAAAGCAATTTTCTGACATCCTGAAGGAAACGCTTTGCAAGAAAAACACGGCAGCAGCGCGAACCGATGAACGTCTGGCCATCAATGAAAGCCGCCTGAATTGGATGCTGGAACGCTTCAAGGAAGAGAAGCAGGAACTGGGCCTGACGCTCTGGGCCGGTTACAATGCCCTTACGCACTGGGCCACGCACTTGCCAGACGCAAACAACAATGGCCGCAACGAGCGCAAACGATACCAGCGCAACGAGCAAGTCCGGCAGATAGTGGACGGGCCATCTTGGCGGTATCTGGAAGGGTTGGCAGCATAAATGCACGACATTATTGCATCGACCTTCAAGCTTGTCTGGATCGTTTTATTGGTCCTTATAATTCTAGCTATCTTTGGCTAGGTAACGCCCCGCGGGGCAGAAAGAATACACAACATGTCTACCATCTATACACCTGAACTACTGGCGCAACTTAAGCAGCTTGGCGATAACTTCGAGCAGGCTATACGACGTGACGAGCGGCAGATATTGCTTGCCAAGTTTCGGGCTGAGTTTCCGGCCACTGGTAACAATACCGATATGCACGGCCAGCCGCTGCACGAATCCGGCCAGCAGCCGAACGACGTTGTAAGGGTCGAACTGAACGCAACACACCGTAAGATGCTTGGATATCTGCGGGGCGGTTTTATGGCGGTTCCCACACTTGCCGGTCACCTCAACGTCAAGAAGCAGTCGGTCTATGCTTACTTGGACGTGATTAAGAAAGCAGGCTATGAACTGGAAATCCGCAACACCGGAAACCTACGGGGCGGATACCGTAATATTTATCGGCTTGCAAAGGCTGCATAGCTTGTGCTTATAATGTGGGGCGGGCTGTTGTGGCCCGCCTCAACGTATAGGAAACAAGGATAGGAAACCAATGGAACTCTCAATTTTCGCACACGCAAAAGACACCGTTTCGGATCACAACAAAGGCAATGCTAAGGTGTTCTTTGAAACCACTCACCACAAAACCTTTAAGGTTGTGAAGCTTACCGGCTCGGACCAGTACGGCAACCCGATTAAGGTCAAGGTCTTCATGGATTCAAAGCAGCCGGTGAAAAAGGTTGTTAACTACTCGCACGATCATCCGAAGTATAAGTAATCGATTACCCTGCGCGGGGGGCTAATACCGCGCTTTCCTCCCTCAACTTGCCCCGTCACTAGCTGGCGGGGTCTTTTTTTGCCTACGCCCCACTTAATAGATCAGCGGGTTGTATAGGCTGGATTATCTGGCGGGTTGCTTGTTCGGGGAATGCTGCGCTTTCTGCCCGTAACATCTGCCCCACAAAATAACCGGCATGTAAAAATGTCAGGGCAAAAGTCTTAACACGCACGGCGGCGCGCATATAAGTATGGTCGGCGGGTCTATCCGGCACGGTTTATCGATGGGGGTGTATCCTTGGCATTGGCAATAGGATTTGCCCCATAGGGGTCGGTAGGGCCACCGGGGGGGTACCAGTACTTGTATGCAATCCCGACAGCAATTGTGGAGATTGAGGTTATCGATATGCGTAAAAAGGATACGTTGGGGAGGTCAGCGGGATACCCGGCGGGTACCTATGGGGTTTACCCCGGCGGGCCTATGCCCATAGTACAGTCAAATTTTAATTTTGTCAAGAAAAAAAGTTGACACACATGTAAAAAGTACCTATACTGTTGACGTGAGCCGCATTTTTATGTCGAACCACCCCACAACGAAAATTACTTCGTCATACAATCAGTGGTATCGGACATGAATGCGACTCACTCCTCCTTTTTTCACGGGAAACACCGATGTTCACCGCCATGATCCTTGCATGTTGGCTCCACAGCCCCAACGACTGCACACAATTCACCGACAAACGGGGTCCCTACCTCGACAAGGGCGAGTGTGGTACCCGTGCCGTCGAGATGATAGGCGAAATACGCCGTGTCACACCCGGAATGATCATCGTCGGTGCCCAATGCGCCACCGGCCCGCAGGAATCCACCTAGATTATGAACCTCCTACCCCAACAAACACCGAAAAAGCGGGAACTCACGCCCCAACAGACGCAGTTCCTTGACATTCTCTTCGAAAACGGCGGAAATGTGACCCAAGCAGCCGTCGATGCGGGCTACTCGAAGGGCAGCGCAGTCTGGTTACGCAAAACCCTCGCTGAAGAGATCGTAGATCGCACGAAAGACATCCTGTCTATGAACGCCTACAAGGCTGCTACACGCCTCGTAGACACAATTGACAACCCCGCCCCCGAACGCGGTGATGATCTGCGTCTCAAGGCCGCTGAGAGCCTTCTCAATCGCGTAGGAGTGAAGCAGGCGGAGACAATCAACCACAATGTAACTGCAGTACACGGCGTTGTCCTGCTCCCCCCAAAGAAAGAGGTCGTAATCGATGGCTAAACAAGCATCATCCGCAGGAATCAAAGAAACAGGTACGACAGTTAAGGGCCTACTAAAATACGAAGAGTTTCGAGACTCTCTCTTAAAAATAACTCCGCTTGCAGATAAGTTAAATGCCAGAGGTAAAAGGCATGTGGCAACTTTAAAAAGTTTACAGCGTTTTGATCCTGATAATCCTGAGTATTCGAATGATACAATTAGAAAAGAAATTATGTCTAGGCTAGGCGTTGCTTCTGGAGAATTCGATGACTATGACACTATCGGTAGAGATAGTGCAGGAAGAAGCAAGTTAGCAATAGACCAAAAAGAACAAAATCCGCGAGGATTTAAGCACGGTGGCAAGGTTTGTCGTGGTCGTTCCGCACAGGGAAGCGCGGAGAAGAACTAGGTGGCAGGACGCCCTAAAAAGGACCCCAACGCACCCAAAGCCACGTACAACCTGTCTACAAAGGAACGTGCCCGACGTGCTGCCCAAAAGAAACTCAACGGGGCCAAGCGTCGTGCAGCCAAGACAACGAAGGCAGCAGAAGACAAACGTCGCTACGCCCGCAAACTCGAAGACAAGATAGGAAAAGTGGAGAAGGCTCTTGTTGGCAAGGATACGACAGTCATTGATCAAGGAGATTTGGATGATCTACCTGCAGCCGTTGCGGACTTGGTTGAAGACAGTGAAATCGTATTTCGTCCGAATGAGGGACCACAGGAAGAGTTTCTTAGCGCGGGTGAAAGGGATGTTCTCTATGGTGGTGCAGCCGGGGGCGGTAAATCTTTCGCTCTCTTGGCCGATCCTTTGCGCTTCTGTCACAACGCTAATCATCGTGGGCTTCTTCTTAGGCGTACTCTCGACGAACTGACCGAACTGATCGACAAGTCACGCCAGCTATACACGAAGGCGTTCCCCGGTGCGAAGTTCCGTGAGTCGAAGTCTACGTGGGTATTTCCCTCCGGCGCAACCATCTGGTTCACCTATCTCGACAAGGACAAGGACGTAACTCGTTTTCAGGGACAGGCATTCAACTGGATTGGCATCGATGAAATTACACAATACCCCACGCCTTATGTGTGGGACTACCTGCGTTCTCGCCTTCGTACTACTGATCCTGAACTCCAGCAACACTTGTACATGCGCTGCACAGCCAACCCCGGAGGAGTGGGTGGTTGGTGGGTCAAGAAAACCTACATCGAAGGAACACCTGAGAATAAGCCTTTTCCTGCCTTCGATATAGAAACGCACAAGCCGTTTCTCTGGCCGAAGGGACATGAGAAGGAGGGACAGCCCCTCTTCTTCCGCAAGTTCGTCCCTGCCCGCTTGACTGATAATCCGCACCTCATGGCAGATGGCCAATACGAGGCGATGCTTAGATCACTGCCGGAAGTCGAGCGCAAGCGTCTCCTCGAAGGCGACTGGGACGTAGCAGAGGGTGCAGCCTTCCCAGAGTTCTCACGAGCCAAGCACGTCGTTGAACCATTCGAACTCCCAACGAACTGGCCGCGCATCAGAATGGCCGACTACGGATACGCAGCACCATCCTGCGTTCTCTGGGGTGCAATCGACTGGGACAACAATATCTGGATATACAGAGAACTATATCAAAAACACTTGACAGCAGAGGAACTAGCTGGTAGAATACAAGAAGCGGAACAACTAGACCCGATACCACACTACACGGTCCTCGATTCGTCATGCTGGAACAAAACGGGTTTCGGGCCATCAATTGCAGAAGTGATGATGCGTGAGGGTGTGCGCTGGACGCCATCAGATCGCAACCGTATTCAGGGAAAGATGGAGATACACCGTCGCCTCGCTGACGATCCTTACACAGAAGAGCCACGCCTACGCTTCTTCTCTTCGTGCCAGAACATCGTCAAGCAGATTGCTGGCATACCCCTCTCCAAGACGAACAGCGAAGACGTAGATACGAAGGCAGAGGATCACGCATACGATGCCCTGCGTTACGGAATGATGACACGCATGAGCGGCTACGCTTCGATACACAAACAACTTGGTGCGATCAAGAATCAGGTCCACCAAGTCCAAGACGAAGTATTCGGATACTAGATGAGAAAAGATACCAAAAAATCCGTAGACAATTTTGAGTTTGTTTTTGATACTTTGTTTCCGAACGGTAAAATACCGTCGTTCAAAGACATTCAAGAAAAGGTCAATGCAGGCACTCCCACTTACAGGGAGGCCATGATTGCAAAGCTATACGCGAATGGTTCTCAGGCGATAGACGCTCTGACAAAACCAGAGGGTGCAGCATTTAAGTCCGTAGAAAAAACAAACCCTAAAGTTCTAGAAAAGGCAGAAAGCTTCTATTCTGTTTTCGGTGCTGCAAAGAATCCGCAGCTTATGTCGGGTATGCGTTCCGACATAACCAAGTTTTCCAATAAATTTGAAAATGCCCTCGACACACCCTTCACAGAAATACGTCAGGCTGTAGCCGGTGGCTCTAAGGGACTCAAGCCCCTTCAGGGTGACGTGAGTGTCTTTGATAAAGTATTTGCAAGTGTAAAAGCAGGCAAGTCTGTAGAAGGTATGCAGGTGGGTGGAACCCGCATATTTAACAGCATTCCTGACGAACAAGCCCTCAAGGAGTTGTTGAGTGGCATAAAGA
>VMHT01222727.1_pt1 | contig 19859 bp, 19 predicted proteins | sample 4693611 | NCBI WGS metagenome assembly VMHT01 (sample SAMN12280063, study PRJNA550983) | marine metagenome | isolation source: seawater sampled from same location over 5 years 0.02-0.2 micron viral filtrate | place: USA: collected off the coast of southern California halfway between the port... ...
ATCACCGGTAACTACTGGGCCTTCACCCTCACCGATGGCGCCCTGCGGATGCTGGTGGTGCTGCACTTCCACCAGCTGGGCTACTCGCCGCTGGAAATCGCCCTGTTGTTCATCTTCTACGAGTTTTTCGGGGTGGTGACCAACCTGGTGGGCGGCTATCTGGGGGCCCGTATGGGCCTGAACCGCACTATGAATATCGGGCTGTTTCTGCAGATTGTGGCCCTGGCCATGCTGGCGGTGCCGGCGGCCATGCTCACGGTGCCCTGGGTGATGGCGGCGCAGGCGTTGTCCGGCATTGCCAAGGACCTGAACAAGATGTCCGCCAAGAGCGGCATCAAGTTGCTGGTTCCGGACGAGCAGCAGGGCACCCTGTACAAGTGGGTGGCGATCCTCACCGGCTCCAAAAACACCCTGAAAGGGGTGGGCTTCTTTCTGGGCGGCGTACTGCTGATGGCAGCCGGCTTTACCGGCGCGGTGATCCTCATGGCAGTGGCGCTGGGGCTGGTGTGGCTGGCCAGCCTGTTCCTGCTGGGGCAGGATCTGGGCAAGAGTAAGGCCAAGCCGAAGTTCAGCGAGATCCTGTCCAAGAGCCGGGCCATTAACGTGCTGTCGGCCGCCCGGATGTTCCTGTTCGGTGCCCGGGATGTGTGGTTCGTGGTGGCCCTGCCGGTCTACATGGCCACGGTGTTCGGCTGGGACCACTGGAAGGTGGGCGGTTTTATGGCCAGCTGGATTATCGGCTATGGCTTTATCCAGACCATTGCACCCAAAATCACCGGACACTCCAACGGTAAATCCGGTGCCGTGCTTTGGGCGGCCTTGCTGGCGGTGGTTCCGGCGGCCATTGCCGGGGCCTTGATGGCCGGCTGGTCGGCACAGGCGGTGGTGATCGGCGGTTTGCTGCTGTTCGGGGTGCTGTTTGCCATCAACTCCTCCCTGCACAGCTACTTGATTGTCAGCTACGCCCGGGGTGACGGTGTATCGCTGGATGTGGGGTTCTATTATATGTCTAACGCCGCCGGCCGGCTGCTGGGCACCATTCTCTCTGGCTGGGTGTATCAGGCCTACGGGCTGGAAGCCTGTTTGTGGATTTCCGCTGCCCTGGTAGCCACAGCGGCAGCGTTGTCAGTATGGTTGCCGGAACGAGCGGAGAAACCAATAGGAGAGAAAGGCTATGTCTGATTCCAATGTAGTGCTCATCACCGGTGCCAATCGTGGCATCGGCCTGGAGCTGGCCCGGCACTACGCCGCTGAAGGCTGCGAAGTCATTGGCGTATGCCGGCAGTCTTCCGACGAGCTGGCCGGTGTGGCAGCTCAGGTGGTCGACGGTGTGGATGTCACCACCGATGCCGGCATCGATAAGCTGAAATCCAGTCTGGCGGGCAAGCGTATCAGCCTGCTGATCAACAACGCGGGGCTGCTGCAGGATGAGCAGCTGGGTAGTATCGACTTCGATTCCATCCGTGCCCAGATGGAAATCAACGCCTACGCTCCGCTGCGGGTGGCAGAGGCCCTGGCGCCGTTTATGGGGCAGGGCAGCAAGATTGCCAACATCACGAGCCGCATGGGCTCCATTGCCGATAACGATTCCGGCGGCCGGTATGGCTATCGGGCCTCGAAGGCTGCGCTGAACGCTTTCGGAAAATCCCTGGCGGTGGATCTCAAACCCAGGGGCATTGCCGTGGCGCAGCTGCACCCCGGTTATGTGAAAACGCGAATGGTGAACTTTGGCGGGCTGATCACGCCGGAGGAGTCTGCCAGGGGGCTGGCCGAGCGCATTGCCAATCTGACTCTGGAGAACACCGGGTCGTTCTGGCACAGCAATGGTGAGGAACTGCCCTGGTGACTTGGCTTTGACCGGGCTGTTGTTGCAAGGGGTCAGCGTTGGCGCGCTGCGTGAAGTAACGCTGACCGCTCCCGGCGGACAGGTAGTGTGCCTGTCCGGTGCCTCTGGCAGTGGCAAGAGCCGGTTACTGCGCGCGGTGGCCGATCTGGAGCCCCACGGCGGTCAGATTTCTTTGAATAGCCTCAATCAACAGAGCGTACCGGCACATCAGTGGCGGCGCCAGGTGGTGATGGTGCCGGCGGAAAGCCAGTGGTGGTTTGATGATGTAAGCGCCCACTTTCCCGAGGGGGCTGGTGAGCGTTTGCCTGCCGCTCTGGGCTTCCCTGCCGAGGTGATGGACTGGTCAGTCAGCCGGTTGTCCTCCGGTGAGCGGCAAAGACTCGCGTTATGGCGGGCCTTGATTCAGGAACCAGATGCGCTGCTGCTGGATGAACCGACCGCCAATCTGGATAACGAATCGACAGAGGCGATCGAACGCTGGCTGTTGCAGGAAATTGAACAGCGGCAGATCGCCACCTTGTGGGTCGCCCATGATTCCGCCCAGATTCATCGGGTAGCCAACGTTCACTACCGGATTCGTGGATCCGCACTGGAGCCTGTCCATGGAAGTGATTGACCTGGCCTGGTGGAAGCTGGGCCTGGCTGCCTTGCTCGTACTGGCTTTGGCAGCGACAGCCTATTTGGGGCGTCTGGGCATTACCCGTAGCCTGTTGGTGGCGGCCCTACGAACGGTTATTCAGCTGGCTTTGATTGGCTTGGTATTGGAAGCCCTGTTTGCCTCTTCCGCCTTCTACTGGATTGCGCTGCTGGCGGCGGTCATGCTGCTGGTGGCTGGCCGGGAAGTGGTGGCGCGCCAGGGCCGACGCCTGAAAGGCGGGTGGGCGTTCGGGATCGGCACCGGCGCGATGTTCGTGTCGTCATTTACCGTGACCGTGCTGGCACTGGCGGTGGTGATTGGTCCGGAGCCCTGGTATACCCCTCAGTATGCGATTCCCTTGCTGGGTATGATGCTTGGCAACACCATGACCGGGGTCAGCCTGGCCCTGGATCGCCTGAATGACTCGGTCTGGCGCCAGCGGGCGGTAATCGAGAACCGGCTGATGCTGGGCCAGACCTGGCAACAGGCACTGGAAGACATCCGTCGGGAAGCCATGCGCAGCGGCATGATGCCCTCCATTAACGCCATGGCGGCGGCCGGCATTGTCAGCCTGCCCGGCATGATGACCGGTCAGATACTGGCGGGCAGCCCGCCCGCGGTCGCCGTTAAGTACCAGATATTGGTTATGCTGATTATTACCGTCGGCACGGGGTTTGGTGCAGTGATGGCGGTCAGTTGGGGAGGCCGGCGGCTGTTTGATGACCGGGAGCGCCTGCGGCTGGATCGTTTAACCAAACCGTGATCGGGCACCAAAGTCGCATGGGGTCTCAGTCGGGTTTCGAGCTAGGCTTGGTTTTCCGGTAACCGCAAAGACAATAATATGACCAGCCTACTGCAACGTTATCCTTTGCCAGTCATTGTGCTAGCACAATTGTTCGGCACCTCCCTCTGGTTCAGTATCAACGGGGTCTGGCTATCCCTGTCCGCCGAACTCGGGTTAGCGGAATCGGATCTGGGCCGCCTTACGCTGTCTGTTCAGGCGGGCTTTATTGCCGGTACGCTTGCTCTGGCGGTGACCGGCCTGGCGGATCGCTTCGGCGCCAGCCGCATCTTTCTTATTTCGAGCCTGCTGGGCGCACTGGCGAACGCCGGCTTTGTAGCGGGGGCCGGGGTGTTTCCGCTGGACAGCCTGTTCCGGTTCGCTACCGGCCTGTGTCTGGCCGGAATCTACCCCCTGGGTATGAAACTGGTGATTGCCTGGACACCCAAATATGCCGGCGCCGCCCTGGCCTGGCTGGTGGGTATGCTGACCCTGGGCACCGCTTTGCCACATCTGATGCGAGGGGCAACAGCAGGTATGCCCTGGGAGTGGCCACTGTTTGCATCGTCCTGTCTGGCGCTAATGGGCGGGCTGTTGGTGTTTCTGCTGGGTGACGGGCCGCACCTGCCCAAAGCCAGCGGGCGGCTTCCCCTGAGACAGGGCTTGTCGGCTTTACGCCTGCCCCGGTTCCGGGCCGTGGCGGGCGGTTATTTTGGCCACATGTGGGAGCTTTACGCCTTCTGGACGCTGGTGCCGCTGTTGATCGGGCGAGAACTGCAGCGGCTGGGACAGGGTGATGCCTTGATCCCCTGGTTGTCGTTTGCGGTGATCGGTATGGGTGCGGCTGGATGTATTGGCGGCGGCCGGATCAGTCGGACTCTGGGTAGTGAGTGGGTTGCCCGGCGGGCGTTGATGGTGTCCGGGGTATTGTGCCTGCTCTATCCCTGGATGAACGGGCTGCCACCGGAGTTGTTGCTGGCGGTTCTACTGGTTTGGGGCGTCGCTGTGGTGGCCGATTCCCCGCAATTCTCCGCGCTGGCTGCAGTCACGGCCCCGAAAGAAACCGTTGGCTCATCTCTGGCGGTCATGAACGCGGTCGGCTTTGGCCTGACCCTGCCGGCCATCTGGCTCACCAGTGGGCTCTGGAATGCCTGGGGGGGGTGGGTAGCGTTGCTGCTTTTGCCGGGACCGGTGTTCGGCCTGTGGTCCCTGAGCCGGGGGAAGTCCGAGGCCTGATATACTTGCCGATTACGTCGACCTCCTGCTTTGGACCGTCATGACCCAACGCATTCTGTTATTGTCCGCTTATGATGCTGCCAGTCATCAGCGCTGGCGCGAGCAACTGGTCGCCATGCTGCCTGACTATCATTGGCAGACGCTGGCGCTTCCGCCCAGGTTCTTCCAGTGGCGGATTCGAGGTAATCCGGTGAGCTGGCTGGATCAGCCCGGCCTTGAAGAATCCTGGGATCTGGTCATTGCCACCTCCATGGTTGATCTGGCCACCTTGCGCGGGCTGCACCCTCGAATCGCGAACACCCCCTGTCTGCTTTATATGCATGAGAACCAGTTTGCCTTTCCGGTCAGCGATCAGCAGCGGAGCCGGGTGGAGCCGCAGATGGTCAATCTCTACAGCGCTCTGGCCGCCGATGCGGTGGTCTTTAACAGTGCCTGGAACCGGGACAGCTTTCTGCAGGGCGTCGAGGGCTTTCTCAACAAGATGCCGGATGCGGTGCCTTGCGGGGTGATAGAAACGCTCAGGGAAAGGTCTTCGGTGCTGCCGGTGCCGATTGAAGACCGCTTGTTTATCGAGCAGCCACGGTCCGTGAACCGGGAACGGCCGCATCTGTTATGGAATCATCGCTGGGAATACGACAAGGGGCCCGACCGGTTGTTCGGCCTGCTGGAACAGCTGGAGCAGCGCAAGCTGGACTATCGCATCAGTGTGGTGGGTGAAGGCTTTCGCAGCCGCCCGCAAGCCTTTGACCGGATTTACCAGCAATTTGCCCGCCGCATTGAACACTGGGGCTTTCTGGAACACCGGCAAGATTACGATCGGCTGTTGCGCAGTGCCGATATTGTGGTGTCGACGGCACTGCACGATTTCCAGGGCCTGGCGATGCTGGAGGCGATGGCATCCGGGTGCTTGCCGCTGGCACCGGACCGGCTGGCCTACCGGGAATATGTGCCGGCAGACTGCCGATACCGGAGCCTGGACTCTGACCCCGGCGGCGAAGCCCTGGCGGCGGCTGAACAGCTGGCACGGCTGTTAAAGCAACCTCCCGAGCCGAACCCGCCACAAGGCTGGCGGGCGTCAGAACTGGCCCCTAAGTACCAGGCGCTGGTTCAGCAGTTGATGGCGCGGGCTTAGTGGTTCTGCTCCGGGACTTCCCGGATGCGCCCATGCTCATCAATCGCCACGTACACAAACAGCCCTTCAGTCACCTTGCGGGGTGTCTTGGAGGCGCGGTCCAGTGTCCAGACTTCCACGTTGATTTTCATGGAGCTGCGGCCGATGTCCACCAATTCACAGTAGCAGCCCACCTGGGAGCCCACACGCAAGGGTGACAGAAACTCCATTCTGTCCATCGCGACGGTGGCATTACGGCCCTGGGAAATGCGACCAGCCATGGTCGCTGCCGCAATATCCATCTGTTTGACCAGCCAGCCGGCGAAGACATCGCCGTTGGCATTGGTGTCTGACGGCAGTGGCACCACCTGCAGCATCATCTCGCCCCGGGGGGCCGGTTTGTCATCATCGTACGCAGTCATCAGGATCGCCTGTACAGCTTGTGAGTTGTTTTCTGTGCATGGTAACGGGCTGGCGCGGGGCTGCAAGAAAATTTGAACAATGACAGCTATATTTCAAAAGCTGTAACAAAGTTGTCACAGAGTGCCCCTAGGATGCAGTCATCGGTAAAGCAGATCCGACACAACGTCCAAAGTAAATAATGGAGACTCGACGTGATGAAACTGAACAAAGCACTTGCAACCGTTGCGCTGGCCGGCTCTGTTGCCGCCCTGTCTGCACCGGCCATGGCCCGTGACACCATCAGCATCGTGGGCTCTTCCACCGTGTATCCGTTCGCTACTGTGGTAGCCGAGCGTTTTGGTGCCAACACCGATTTCCCGACACCCAAGCTGGAATCCACTGGTTCCGGTGGCGGCCTGAAGCTGTTCTGTCAGGGCGTAGGCACCCAGCACCCGGACATCACCAACGCTTCTCGTCGTATGAAGCCGTCCGAGTTTGATCTGTGCCAGAGCAATGGCGTGAAGGACATCACCGAGTTCCGCATTGGTTCTGACGGCATCGTGATCGCCAGCTCCAAAGAAGCCGAAAATCTTGAAGTAACTCTGGAGCAGCTGTTCCTGGCGCTGGGTAAAGAAGTACCCAACCCGAAAAACGAGAATGAGCTGATCGCCAACCCGTACAAGAACTGGAGCGACATCGATTCCAGCCTGCCGAACAAGCCGATCCGTGTGATGGGGCCGCCTCCGACTTCCGGTACCCGTGACTCCTTCAACGAGCTGGCTCTGCAGGGCGGCTGTGAAGACCTGCCTGCAGTTGCCAACATGAGTGAAGATGACATGGAAGGTGTGTGTCAGAGCATTCGCGAAGACGGCGCTTTCATCGAAGCGGGTGAGAATGACAACCTGATCGTCCAGAAGCTGATTGGTGATACCGGCATGTACGGCGTCTTCGGTTACAGCTTCCTGGAAGAGAATGCTGATCGTCTGCAGGCTGCTACCCTGAACGGGAAGGTGCCAACTGCCGAAGGTATCGCTGCCGATGAGTACCCGGTTGCCCGTTCACTGTTCTTCTACGTGAAAAAAGCCCACGTTGGTGTTGTTCCTGGCATCCAGGAGTACGCTCAGGAGTTTACCGGCATGGGCGCCATGGGCCCGAATGGCTACCTGAAAAGCGTTGGTCTGATCGTTCCGCCGCGCGATGCGCTGATGGATCTGCAGGAGAAGGCTGAAAAGATGCCTAACCTGACCAAAGACGAGCTGATGTAAGCGCGGACTACCGCGAGTAGTGAGCGAAAGGGTGCGGCTCTGAAGGGCCGCACCCTTTCGCACGTAAAATAGTTGAAAGTGCGAATTGGTTTTTTACGCTTTACACTTGTGACCTGCTAAACGTGTCAAACAGGAATTTTCATGCAACCGGCTAACCTCATGCTATTGGTCATTGCCTTCGTGGTGGTGGCTTATGGTCTTGGATATGCCCGCTCCCGCTCATTGGCCATGCCGATGGGTGGTATCCGGCATCTCAAATCCCTGCCGTTCTATTACGGTGCCCGTGCTGCGCTCTGGTGCGGCATTCCGGCATTGATTGTGCTGGCACTGTGGGCGGCATTTCAGGGTAAAGTCATTCAGTTGCTGGTGATCGGCTCCCTGCCACCAGACCTGGTGCCGGAAGGGGCAGGGCAAGCCAGTCTGCTGCTCAGCAAAATCAGCAACGTGGCCAGTGGCGCCCTGCCTCCGGGCTTTGTCGAGGCTCCGATTGCCGAGGCAGCCGAGCGGTTGCAGGCGTTGCGTGCTCAAAGTCGGCTCTACATGTCGGTTCTGGTTGTTGCCGTTGCGGTGCTGGCCGGCTTTCTGGGCTGGATCCGGATCAGCCCGAAGCTGAATGCCCGGAGCCAGGTTGAAACCACCCTGAAATGGATCTTTTTCGCCTGCGCTGCGCTGGCGATCCTCACCACGGTTGGCATTGTCTTTTCGGTTGCCTTTGAAACCTTCCGTTTCTTCCAGAAGATTTCCTTCTTTGAGTTTTTCTTCGGCACCCAATGGAGCCCCCAGACGGCGTTGCGCGCCGATCAGGTGGCAGCCGAGGGCGCCTTCGGGATGGTGCCCCTGTTTACAGGCACGCTCCTGATCTCTGCCATTGCCATGGTGGTTGCGGTACCGGTAGGGCTTTTATCGGCCATCTATCTGTCTGAGTATGCCAACAAGCGGGTACGGGGTATTTTCAAGCCGCTGCTGGAAATGCTGGCGGGTATTCCGACTGTGGTTTACGGCTTCTTTGCCGCCCTGACGGTGGCGCCGTTTATCAGTGATTTTGCCGCTTCCCTGGGTATCAATGCGTCTTCCCAAAGTGCCCTGGCAGCCGGTGGGGTGATGGGCATCATGATTATTCCTTTCGTTTCCTCTCTTTCCGACGACGTTATCAACGCCGTGCCGCAAACGCTCCGGGATGGTTCGCTGGCGCTCGGCGCCACCCAGTCCGAAACCATGAAAAAGGTTATCTTTCCTGCGGCGTTGCCCGGGATCATGGGCGGGATACTGCTGGCGGTATCCCGGGCCATTGGTGAAACGATGATTGTGGTGATGGCTGCAGGCCTGGCGGCGAATCTGACCGCTAACCCGCTGGAATCGGTGACCACCGTAACCGTGCAGATTGTCACCCTGCTGACCGGTGACCAGGAGTTCGACAGCGCCAAAACTCTGGCCGCCTTCGCCCTGGGTGCGATGCTGTTCCTGGCCACGCTCCTGCTTAACGTTATTGCTCTGAAAATTGTCCGCAAATATCGGGAACAGTATGACTGATCAACGTTCACAGGCGGAACTTGTCCGCCAGTCACTCAAGCGCCGTTACCGCAAGGAACGCCGCTTCCGTGCCTATGGTATCGCTGCCATCGCCATTGCCCTGTCGGCTCTGGTGATCCTGTTTGCCGATATTATTGGCAAGGGCCATACCGCCTTTATCAAAACCACCGTTACCCTGGAGGTGGATATCGACGGTGAGGCCATGTATCTGGACGACGCGTCCGACGAACGCCAGATGAAAATGGCCGACTTTGTCGAGCCCTTGATCCGCGCCTTGATGAAAGAAATCCCGGAAGCCGGGGAGTCGGACAGGGACGATGTCCGAGATCTGATCAACCCCTATGCCTCCAATCAGCTGCGGGATGCGCTTCGGGAAAACCCGGAGTTGCTTAATACCACCCAGACCATGACCTTCCTGTCCCATACCGATGTGGATGTGTACGTCAAACATGCCGGGGATGAGAACTACTCCATCAAGCTGAACGAGAAGCAGCAGGCGTGGGTAGATACATTGTACGAGCGCGGCGTGGTGGATACCGGTTTCAATGACGTGTTTTTCAGCCGGGGCGATTCCCGGGATCCGTCCCGTGCCGGCATTCTCGGGGCGATTGTTGGCTCTTTGCTGACCATGGTTGTGACTCTGGCGCTGTCGTTCCCGATCGGGGTGGCTGCGGCCATCTATCTGGAGGAGTTCGCGCCCCAGAACAAACTGACCGACTTCATTGAGGTCAACATCAACAACCTGGCGGCGGTACCCTCGATCATCTTCGGTCTGCTGGGTCTGGCCGTGTTCATCAACCTGTTCGGCATGCCCCGTTCGGTGCCAGTGGTGGGTGGTCTGGTACTGACCCTGATGACCCTGCCCACTATCATTATTTCCAGCCGTGCGGCGATCAAGAGTGTGCCGCCTTCCATCCGTGAGGCGGCCGAGGGCATCGGTGCCTCCAAGATGCAGGTGGTGTTGCACCATGTGCTGCCGCTGGCCATGCCTGGCATGCTGACCGGTTCCATCATCGGCATGGCCCAGGCCCTGGGAGAGACTGCACCCTTGCTGTTGATTGGCATGGTGGCCTTTATCGTGGATGTGCCCGATGGTTTCTTCGATTCCGCCACGGTATTGCCTGTACAGGTGTTCCTGTGGGCCGGCAGCCCGGAGCTTGCCTTTATCGAACGAGCGTCAGCAGCCATCATGGTGCTGCTGACTTTCCTGATTGGAATGAATGCATTGGCCATCTGGCTTCGTATGCGTCTTGAGCGCCGGTGGTGAGGAGGAGTTATATGAATACACTGAATACAACGGTAACCAGTGAGGCTGATGTGCCCGAAGAGAAGGCCATTCCGGTGCAGGACGAACGACCGGCAGAGACAGTGATTGAAGAGGGTAAAACGGTCGGAACGCCGTTTGCCGACGATCCCAAGTTCAAGTTGCGCAACGTCGAGGTTTTCTACGGTGAAGACCGGGCCATCAAGAACATCAGCCTGGATATTGCCCGTAACGAGGTGATTGCGTTTATCGGGCCGTCGGGCTGTGGCAAGTCCACCTTCCTGCGTTGCCTGAACCGCATGAACGACAGCATCGACATCTGTCGGGTCAAGGGCTCTCTGCAGCTGGACGAGCAGGACATCTACGATTCCAAGCGGGATGTGGTGGAGTTGCGTGCCCGAGTGGGTATGGTGTTCCAGAAGCCGAACCCGTTTCCCAAGTCGATCTACGATAACGTGGCATATGGCCCACGCATCCATGGCCTGGCCAATCGCAAGTCCGATCTGGATGACATTGTAGAGAACAGCCTGCGCAAGGCGGGGCTCTGGAACGAAGTAAAAGACCGTCTGGATGCCACCGCCACCGGGATGTCCGGTGGCCAGCAGCAGCGGCTGTGTATTGCCCGCGCGATTGCCGTGAGCCCGGAGGTGGTGTTGATGGACGAACCCTGTTCCGCACTCGACCCGATTGCTACGGCCAAGGTTGAGGAGCTGATTGCGGAGCTGTCCGAGAGCTATACCATTGTCATTGTGACCTACTCCATGCAGCAGGCGGCCCGGGTTTCCCATCGCACCGCCTACTTCCACCTGGGCCACCTGGTGGAAGTGAACGAAACCGACAAAGTATTCACCTCTCCGGAACATGAGCTGACGGAGTCATACATTACCGGCCGTTTCGGCTGATGCATGTTCGGGGATAACGGAGACAGACACTATGCCTAATAAAAAGGACGACGTTTACGGGGATCACATTTCCCACAAGTTCAATGATGAACTGATGGAGCTGAAGACCCAGTTCCTCAAGATGGGTGGAATGGTGGAAACCCAGGTTGAAAGGGCAGTGCAGGCCCTGGTCGATGGCGATAGCCACCTGGCGGAGGAAGTGCGCGCCAACGACAAGAAAGTCGATAAAATGGAAGTGGACCTGGACGAAGAGGCTACCCTGATCATCGCCCGTCGTCAGCCCACTGCCCGGGACCTGCGCCTGGTAATTTCTGTGATCAAGATGGTGGCGGATCTGGAGCGGGTTGGAGACGAAGCCAAGAAGATTGCCAAAATGGCCATCAAGCTGGTGGAGGAAGGTCAGGCACCCCGCGGTTACGTCGAAATCCGTCACATTGGCAACCACGTGCTGACCATGCTGCATGATGCACTGGATGCCTTTGCCCGGCTGGATTCCGAGCAGGCACTGCGGATCATGAAAGAGGACAAGCGGGTGGATGAAGAGTACCAGGCTGCCGCCCGTACCCTGCTGACCTTCATGATGGAAGATACCCGCAATATTTCCCGCTGCATGTCAGTGATGTGGGTGCTTCGTGCCCTGGAAAGGGTGGGGGATCATGCCTGCAACATTGCTGAGAACGTGATCTTCATGGTCAAGGGCGAAGACGTTCGCCATACCCCGATGGAGGAAGCGGAACGGGTGGTTGGCCGCTAATCCCGGGTGGCTGGGAACGGCTGCTTTCGGTGGCCGTTTCCGCTCTTGTCCCTGCCCGCAGTTGCGCTATCATGGCGGGGACAAATTCATTTCTGAGGCCCTATGATTCTCCTTGTCGCATTCGCGATTATCTCCATCGGCTTTTCATTTCTCTGTTCTATTCTCGAAGCAGCCCTGCTGTCTATCACGCCCAGTTACATTGCGTCCCTGAAAAATGATCGGCCGCAACTGTTTGCACGCTTGCGCCGGCTCAAGGATGAAATCGACGATCCGCTTTCCGCGATCCTGACCCTCAATACCATTGCCCATACGGCCGGCGCTACCGGCGTTGGAGCCCAGGTGGCGGTTGTCTTCGGTGAGGTCTGGCTGGGTGCGGCATCAGCGGCGATGACCCTGGCGATCCTGATCTTTTCGGAAATTATCCCGAAAACCATCGGCGCCAAGTACTGGCGTGTGATCGCCCCTTCGCTGCCGGCGGTGCTGGGATTCATGATGAAAGCCCTGCTACCTTTTGTCTGGCTGTCGAAGCAGGTTACGCGCAGGATTGCCCCGGGTGACGGCGATACCGATATTCGCGCCGAAATCAGTGCGCTGGTAGAGATCGGCCGTGATCAGCAGGCTCTGGATGAGGAAGAGCGCCGGATTATCCACAACGTACTTCGTTTCCACGAGATCAAGGTCAGTTCCGTCATGACCCCCCGTACGGTGTGCAAATTTATCGATCCGGACACCACCGTGCCGGAATTCCGGGAAAAGGTGATGAAGTCGCCGTTTTCACGCTACCCGATGATTGATGAAGACGGGGAGACCCTGGGGTACGTGCATCGGGCAGACCTGATCAGCATGAGCGACGATGACGACCTGCAAAGCCGGCTGCGCCAGATCAAACAGGTAAAGGCCAACACCAACATCGAGTTCCTGTTTTCGGAAATGCTGCGGGAGCGCCAGCACATTGCGGTGGTGTACGACGAGCTGGGAACCTGGCTCGGGGTGGTGACTCTGGAGGATATTCTGGAAACCCTGCTGGGTACGGAGATCATGGATGAGACCGATAATGTCTCCAACCTGCGCCGCTATGCCAAACAGCGTTGGAGCCGACGATTGAAGCGGTCGGCCGTGCAGTAATCAAAAAGGGCAGCCTCAGTGCTGCCCTTTGTCATTCTGTGCGACAAGTCTGTGAGAAGGATGCTCAGGCCTGTTTCATCTTGTCGGTGTACGGCGGCCAGCCCAGGGGTTTGCCGGCGAGCAGATGCAGGTGAATGTGGAACACGGTCTGGCCGGAATTCTCACCGCAGTTCATCACTACCCGGTAGCCATCGTCGGCAAAGCCCATGTCTTTGGCCAGCTTTGCCGCCACCCAGTAAAGATGGCCGACCAGCTCACGGTCGTCTTCCCCAATGTCATTGATGGTGGCAATGGCTTTCTTCGGAATGATCAGCAGATGCACCGGGGCCTGTGGATTGATGTCCTTGAAGGCCAGGCTGATGTCGTCTTCGTACACGATGTCGGCGGGAATTTCCCGGTTGATGATCTTGGTGAAGATGGTTTCAGACATAACGGCTCCTTGTGTCGAGTAAATGCGCGTACGCCACTATAGGCCACCCAGGCCGGGCAGGCGATTAACGATTTGTTGAATCGGCGCGGGCAACTGTTCATCCAGGCCCATGGCGTAGCGAGCGACGCGATTGCGTGCGAACGGCAGTACCCGGGCCGCGCCAAGCCCGAGATTGCGGGCCAGGTGCACCGGCGGAATGGCATTGCTGAACAGGTGGTAGAACAGATCCATGGTCAGCATCATCCGCTGGTTGGCGGGCCGGCGGCGATGTTCATAGAGTTTGAGCCAGTGCGCACTGGCCAGGTCTTCGCCCCCGCGCCGGGCTTCTTTCAGCACGCCCTGCAGGCATTGGGCGTCCTGGAAGCCCAGATTGACGCCCTGGCCCGCCAGCGGATTGATGGTGTGGGCGGCGTCGCCTGCCAGCACCACCCGGTTCTGGTAATAGTGCTTGGCATGCTGGCGGGCGATGGGAAAGCTGGCCCTGGCGTCAATGTGGGTCAGCTCCGGTAGTCGTTCGGGGAAATGCTGCTGGATCTCAGCCATCAGTTGCTGTTCGCCCATGGCCTTGAGTTCGTCCAGTCGGGCCGGGTGGTCGTACCACACGAGGGAGGCCCAGCTCTCTCCAGGGTGCTGCTCGCCAGCGCTGTGCAAGGGCAGGAAGGCCCTGGGACCGCTGGGGTAAAAGCCCTGCCAGGTAATGTCTTCCACATTGCCCCGATAGCGCACCGAGATCACCAGGGCCTGCTGTTCGTACTGATCCCGGGTAACACCGATACCCGCTAACTCCCGCACCCGGGACATAGCGCCATCGGCGCCGACCACCAGCTGGGCCTGCAACTGGCTGCCATCATCCAGGGTCACCGTGGCGTACTCTGTGCTCTGGACCAGGTCCCGAACGCTGTGGCCTGTGATCAGGGTGACGTCAGTTTCCGTTTCGGCGGTTTGCCACAGAGCCAGTTGGGTAATGCTGTTCTCAACGATATGGCCAAGATGCGGCGCGCCCAGGCTGTTGGCGTCGAATTCCACCTCGGTCAGGCTTCGGGGCACCAGTCGTTTGAGCGGATTTGGTGTCTCGTCCCAGACCGCCAGGCGGCAATATGGGGTAGCGCGCATGGCCAGTATTCGTGGCCAGGCACCCAGGCTGGCCAGATAGCGTTCGCTGCCGGCGCTGAGGGCGGATACCCGGATATCCGGGTGGCTGTCTGGCTGATAGGGGGCGGGGGAAGCCTGGTCGATCAGGGCCACGCGGATGCCCTGCTGGCCCAGCCCGGTGGCAAGTGCGGCGCCGACCATGCCGGCGCCTACGATGATGGTGTCAAAGGTCTGTGTCATATCCGGTTCCTGTCTGCTGGCCTCAGTTTACGCGATGCCGTGCTGCAGACAAGCGACCGGGGTCAATCCCGGGTGGATCAGTAGCCGGCCATGGAGGTAGCCGGTGTCTCCTCCCGATTGCCGGAGCGGCGGGGGTTGCGGACCAGCCAGGCCGGTTTGCGGGCGCCCGGACGGGTGAAGCCCTGGTTGATAACCATGGGTTGTACCAGGCTCAGGAAGTCCCGGGTGTTCATGTGAATGGATTCGCTGTGGCTGCCGGCGGCAAAGGCCAGTTCCGGTTGCTCGGTTAAAGCCTCGGCGCAGTAAACGCTCATGCCAAAGAGGTTGCCAAACGGCGGCATGGCGCCCACTTCGCAATCGGGGAAGCGATCCTGAAAGGCTTGTTCGTCGGCCAGGTCGACAAAATCGGTGTCCAGAATCTTGCTCAGTCTGTCCCAGCGAATACGCCAGGTGGCCGGCATCACCAGCATGGCCATTTTGCCATCGAGTTCGATAATGACGGTTTTGACTACCCGATCTCCGGCGATCTTGACGTGATGGGCAAGTTCCTGGGCGGTAAAGGCTGGGGGGTGAGAGAGGCACATGTAGTCCACACCTGCCTCATCCAGAAATGTTTTCAGCTGCTTTGCCGGCATGTTCACAACCTCCTGACAGCATCGACAGTGTTGTGGAGCCATCCGCCTTTCCCGGTCCGGGCCCCGATGGCAGGCGGGGTTTTTACCCCGCCTTGTCGTCAGCTTAGTTCAGGATACGCACTTTGCGAGTTACCGGATGTTTCCATGTGAAATGGTTCCGTTTAATCAGCCTTGTACATGTGCACGTCCCGTTGCGGGAAAGGAATCGAAATGCCCTCGGCGTCGAAGGCCTTTTTCACCCGCTCCTGCATATCCCAGTAGAACGGCCACAGATCGGCGCCCTTGGTCCAGGCGCGCACCGTCAGGTCTACCGAGCTTTCGCCGAGGGCGCCAACAACGATCAGCGGCGCCGGGTCTTTCAGGGCGCGCTCATCCTCTTCGATCAGGCGTTTGCAGATGGCCTTGGCCTTGTCGATGTCATCGCCATAGCCAATGCCGAAGCTCATGTCGCAGCGGCGGGTTTCGTAGGCGCTCAGGTTGGTCAGGCTGGCGTTGGAAAGCTGGCCGTTGGGGATCACGATCCGGCGATTGTCGAAGGTGTCGACAATGGTGTAGAGGATGGTGATTTCCCGCACCGAGCCCAGAAAGCCCTGGGCATCAATAACATCGCCGACCTTGAAGGGTTTAAAGATAAGGATCAGCACGCCACCGGCAAAGTTGGCCAGGCTGCCCTGCAAGGCCAGGCCCACCGCCAGGCCGGCGGCACCGATGATGGCGACAAACGAAGTGGTAGCGATGCCCACCATGGAGGCGACGGAGATCAGCAGCAGAATCTTCAGAATGGCGCTGATCAGGCCACAGAGAAACTTGTTCAGGGTCGGATCTTTTTTGCCAAGGCGGTTGTCCAGCACCCTGACGAACCGGTTGATCAGCCAGAGGCCGATAATCAGCGTAACAATCGCCAGCAGAACCTTTGGGGCATAAGCCATGATCAGGGCAATGGCCTGATCCGCCCATTCAGAGGCCTGCCCGTTAGCACCGAATAACTCTTCCATAGGGAAAAACTCCTTGATCGTTAATATTTTCTGAGTGAGTTCTTATCGACAAATGACGTGGTTCAGCGGGATTTGTCTGAACCAACTATATAGCAGAGAAAGCTGTACACGGCATTACTGCCAACGCCCAGGATTACGTGCTGGTGCGGGATCTGGCCCACTCGGTGATGACTTCGGGGCCGCCCCGTACCAGTATTTCGCCCTGTTTCTGGGTAAGCTGGTAGTCGTACATGGGGTCGTAGTAGTCGGTCAGCAGGGCCTCAATCCAGCCATGATGCCCTTCCAGGGAGCCATTGGCTTCCTGTTGATCCAGAGCCTGCAGCATCAGGTTACGGAGTTTCTGGTAACGCTCGCCGCCCAGGCGTTTGCGAATGCGGTCGATGGCGCTCAACAGGTAGTCCCGGAAATTCAGCCAGCCGGCGTCTTCACCGTCCCTGGCCCGGTAACTGGCCAGCATGCCTTCAACGTAGTCGGCCCGGATGATGGCAATACGCTCTTCCATGGCCTGTTCCAGAATCAGCAGGGGTGATTCAGACATCCGGGCCCGAAGGGTTTCCGGCAGGGCGCAGCGGCCAATCAGGCGGCTTTCGTCTTCAAGGTAGATTGGCCCTCCCGCTTGGTGCCTGGCCTTGAGCATGGCCACCCCCAGCCGGTTCTCGAAGTCGATCTGGGAGGGTTGGGGAGTTACCTGCCGGCCAAAGCTGGAGCCCCGGTGATTCGCCAGGCCCTCCAGATCGACCGGATTGGGCAGTTGCATCAGTACCCGGGTCGTGCCAGTACCGGTGCGGCCGCTGAGAATCCGGAACTGACCTGATTCGATCTGTGCTTCCAGGCTGTCAATGAGGAAGCGACGCAGGGCCTTGTAGCCGCCTTTCACCAGCGGGTAGTCGATGCCGGAGTCCCTGATCCACTGCTGGGTCAGGCGCGAGCGCAATCCGCCCCGGAAACAGAACAGATACCCCTCCGGGTGTTGTGCCACAAAGCGCTTCCAGGCTTCAATTCGCTGGGCCTTGATGTCGCCGGAGACCAACTGGTGCCCCAGTTCAATGGCCTTGTCCTGGCCCTTTTCCTTATAACAGATGCCCACCCGGTGCCGTTCTTCGTCGTTCATCAGCGGGGCGTTTTCTGCAGACGGGAAGCTACCTTTGGCAAATTCCACCGGCGCCCGGACGTCCATCAGCGGCACATCGTTCAGGAACAGGTTGAGGTAGTCGTCGGTATCGGGTCTGCTGGCCATATCAACGGATCACTGTGATTCAGGGTGAGGCGGCAGTATACCGAACCGGCGATATCCCGGCATCCCGGACAAGGGTACAATCCCACGTCCTTTCAGCACTGGCGAGGGAAAATTATGAGCCCGGATGTTCTCAATCGGCATCTTCAGAAAACACTGAGTCGAGGTCGGGTGGCGGTTTCGGCGCCTGCGGGCTGCCCGGATATCCAGCTGTATCTGTTTGACCCGGGGGTGCTGGATGGACCGTTGAGCCATGATGAAGCCCAGGCTGTGGTGGCCGAACCGGCGTACTGGTCGTTCTGCTGGGCCAGCGGGCAGGTGCTGGCCCGGTGGATTCTGCAGCATCCGGACGTGGTGGCTGGCAAGACCGTGCTGGATTTTGGCTCCGGTTCAGGGGTAGTGGCTGTCGCCTCCGCACTGGCCGGTGCTGCCCGGTCCATAGCCTGCGACATCGACGCGGCAGCGCTGGATGCCGCGGCCGCCAATGCCCGCCTGAACAATGTGGAGATTGATCTGTGTGACGACTGGGCAAACCGGCCCGGGAGCGTCGATCTGATTACCGCTGCGGATGTTCTGTACGACCCTGAAAATCGCCCGTTACTGGCGGCCTTCGAAGCAGCCTCGACCCAAGTGCTGCTGGCGGATTCGCGAGTGAAGGATCTTGGTCATTCCGGTTATGTGCAGCAGGCTGTGATCGAAGCCAGAACCTGGCCGGATCTGAATGAGTTTGAGGAATTCAACAAGGTGAGGATCTATCTGGCCGGCGGTGACTGAATTTTTCTGACCAGAAAAAACAAAGGGCAGCCATCAAGCTGCCCTTGAACAGGTACTGAACCGCCGTCCGGGGCAGTTCAGATTCGGAACAGGTTGGCGCCTCCGTGCGCGATGGGCAACCGCCGTGTTGCCATTCCTTGCTGCCGTTCCCTGGTGCCAGCATCCGAGCCGGCGATCCGATTCGTTATCCCTTAAGCGAAGCGTCCCTGTGTCCCTGCTTCTCCCCGCAGTCCGTGCCGGGGTGCATCCAGTGCGTCGTCCTTTCCCTGTCATCCTTGACGGTGTTCATATTACCAATGCCAGCTTTACAAACGTGTGAACTATGCACGCAGAACGCGTTGCCGAACTCGTCAAGCATGGGAAAGTTGTTACAAATCATTCATGTAGATTTTGGTTTGTAACTGGAGTTACAGACTGCGTACGAGATGTCACAGGGAGTTCCTACAGGCATGTAGGAAATGTCTCACAAGGATTCGGGCGATTTTCGCAAATCCGTTTCTTGAGCCAGTCGAAGTCCCGGCCAAGGCAGCAGGCCAAGCCCGATGCCAACGGCATCCGCTGTCAGATCTGCGAGGGAGAAATCCCGGTACGGCAGGTTGGCTTGCACCACCTCCAGTATCAGGCCGAAAACCAGCAAGGCGGGGGCAAACCAAAGCACAGAAAGCCGTGGCCATGCCAGGCGGGTCACCAGGGTGAGCTCCAGAAAGGCAATCAGATGATTGATCTTGTCATTGGGCGCCGCAGGGATGGGGTAACTGTTACTGGTGGTTGCCAGGTAAAGGATGGCTGCAATGGAAACAAACAGCGCTGCCTGCCATAGCCGTCGCATGGCCAGAATGGAGACGATAATGGAACGGATGCGGGGCATAGTGGAATCCGAGAGTCCTCGCGGGCTGTGGGAATGATTCCGACATGATATGCTTTGCGCCCCGTTATTGTCATGGCAGCGGAGGAACACCAGTAATGCTCAAGGGTAACTTTTTTCGTGGACTGGGCTATCTGGGGGAAGGCTTCGGGCTGATTCGCCAGCCGGGCCTCCGGTTGTTTGTTGTCATCCCGCTGATCATCAACATCCTGCTTTTCGGTCTGCTGTTCTATTTTCTGGCCGAACTGTTCACCGCCATGATCGCTGCGGCCATGGCCTGGTTGCCGGACTGGGCCTGGTTACAGGCACTCGATTGGCTTTTCTGGCTGCTGTATGGCGTGGTGATTCTGCTGATGCTGGCCTATGGCTTCGTGATCGTGGCCAACCTGATCGGCTCTCCCTTCTATGGTTACCTGGCGGAACTCACCGAGAAACACCTGACCGGCCAGGAAGTGTCTACTGACGATAGCTGGTCCGCCATTATCAAGGACATTCCCCGCGCGCTCTGGCGGGAGGTTCAGAAGATTGCCTATTACCTGCCCAGGGCTCTGGGCCTATTCATTATTGGCCTGATTCCCGTGGTCAACCTGGTGGCCGCTGTCCTCTGGTTTATGTTCAACAGTTGGATGATGGCGCTGCAGTATGTGGATTATCCGGCCGACAATCACAAGGTCAGTTTTCCGGCTCTGCGCAAGCTGTTGGGAGATACCCGGCTGTCGGCTCTCGGGTTCGGCCTGCCGG
>VMHT01183355.1_pt1 | contig 19858 bp, 22 predicted proteins | sample 4693611 | NCBI WGS metagenome assembly VMHT01 (sample SAMN12280063, study PRJNA550983) | marine metagenome | isolation source: seawater sampled from same location over 5 years 0.02-0.2 micron viral filtrate | place: USA: collected off the coast of southern California halfway between the port... ...
ATTGAAACCAGTTATAGTAGTTGCGTTGAGCCAATGTTCGGTCTACAACCCGCGTGATCCCTACAATGTTCGCAAAAAGGGTGTAATGTTCTTACAATGTTCGCAAATTCAAAGTGTCAATCGTACATTATGTTTTGGTGGTGTATGGTGTCTATTGGTGCGTATACGTTAACTTACTTGCCTATCAGATTTTGTAGTTTCTTATCAAATAATAATAACTATATATAATGTTCGTTTTCTAAAAAATTACACTGTCTGTAAAAATGTTAGGGAACTCCCTAACGCAAATCTTTATGAAGTCGTTCAAGCCTGTTTTGCGAGTCTATAATCTCAAAATCGCGGTACTTTGGAACATTACTGGAATATCAATGAGTTACCAACCCTCACCAAAGAACATTACAGAACATTACAGAACATTACATCAAACGCCATCAAATACCACAGAATAACACCGTTACGTATTACTTGACATAGGACGTAAAGTATGAGATAATATACATACTGATAGAGGGTCTATCAGTTACGTTAACTTGTTTACAGGAGAATACAAATGACTACATTAACCAAAGATGATCTGTTAGCAGACGAGTCTGTTAGTGCTGTTAGGGAACTCCCTAACAAAGAGGTCGCACCTGTCCCATCTATTGGGTCGAGTGCGATGTTGGTTGAGTTATCCATATCTACATGGACAGGTCGCAAGAAAGACAAGCGTGCGTCAGAAGACGTTACTGCGCGTGCCAACGCCAAAGCGGGTGTTGCCAATGTGTCCAAGAAGTTACTTGGTGATTGCCAAGAGCTTATTGCAATACAGAAGTTCACGGCTAACGTGCGTAACATACACTATGCGATGACTATGCCTTGGTCAGATACGGGTCTGCGTTTATTGCCAACCGCTCAGTTCTTTAGGTATCAGGAACAACTGACCGCGCTCGATCAAGAGTATCGATCACTTGTTAACACGTTCTTACGTGAATACGATGATGAGATAGTCACTGCCCAACTAAAGCTAGGTGACTTGTTTGATCCTAACGAGTATCCAACGTCTGATAGTTTACAGTCTAAGTTTGGTTTCCGGTTGTCGTACATACCGTTGCCAGATACTGGTGACTTTCGTATTGACGTTGGCAACGAGGCAACTGCTCAGATCAAAGCAGAGTATGAGTCGTACTACTCAACTCAATTACGTACTGCCATGAATGATGTATGGCGTAGGGCGTATGACGCGTTGAGTAAGATGTCTGAAAGATTGGACTACACCGATGTTAAGAAGACGTTCCGTGATTCGTTGGTTCACAACGTGACCGATATGATAGAACTTCTTAACGTGTGTAACGTGACTAACGACAGTCAGATGTCAGCAATGGCAATGCGGTTGGAAGACGCGCTACGTGGGGTCACGCCTGATGCCTTACGTGAGGACGGACGCTTGCGTGCCGAAACCAAGCGTGTGGTGGATGACGCGATCAAGTCACTACCATCGTTGGACTTCTAAGTGTTAGGGAACTCCCTAACAAAAAATAACTTTATATGTGAAGGAAATATATTATGTCTACTGCAAGTTTAAGATATGCGTTAAGCCTCGATCAGTGTGTTGATCTGATTAAGGCCATCGGTCATCAACGTACTGTGTTGATGCAAGGTGACATGGGTAATGGCAAGTCGTCTTCTTTGAATACACTCTCTGCCATGTTGCCCAATCATATGGCGTGCTACTTTGATTGCACCACCAAGGACTTGGGTGATATCACTATCCCCAACATTGCACACATTGACAACACAGGGTACGTCACTTACCTGACCAATGAGGAGCTTGGCGTACATCACAAAAAGCCGATCATCCTGATGATTGACGAGTTTGGTAAGGCCAACAGCCAAGTCAAGAATGCGCTGTTACGTCTGATGTTGGAGCGCAAGATTGGTAGTTATGAGTTGCACCCTGACTCGATAGTGTTCGCTACTACCAATAAGAGTAGTGAAGGTGTGGGTGACTTGTTGCAGAGTCATCACCGTAACAGACTGACTATCGTTAAGGTACGCAAGACCGAACATTTGGCTTGGATTGAATACGGTATCAACAAGGGGTTCGATCATACGATACTTGGTTTTGCCAAGGACAACCCACAGTTGTTTGCGTCTTTTGAGGATGTCCAAGACCCAAGTGATAACGAGTACATATTCCATCCGAATGCGGAGCGTGAAGCATTCTTTACGCCACGCTCTGGTGAAGCCGCGAGTGACATACTCAAACAACGTCATCTGTTTGATGATGCCACCTTGACTGCTTCATTGATTGGTACAGTCGGTGACCGTACTGCGATGGACTTGATGGCGTATGTCAAACTGACCGATCAACTACCGTCACGTGACTCGATCAAAGATGATCCTACTGGAGCCAAGATTCCTACATCTGCGAGTGCTGTGTGTATGGTTGTTTACAGGTCATTGGCTTCTATGGACAAGAGTTACATTGATCCGTGGATGGACTACATGGTGCGACTCAACAAAGAAGCACAGGGTATGTTTGCCAATGGCGCGCGTGCTACTAACTACGCGCATCAGTCACTGGTGATGAGTAACAAGAAGTTCACTCAGTGGGCGATGGAAAACAACTATATGTTCGCAAGTGATAAGAAGTGAGGTGAGAGATGTTAAGCATAGGTAAACAACTTACAGCCGAACAACGGTTGGACAAGGCTGTCATTGATATCATGGATAAGCTCAGATATGTAGCACTGGCAGGGGTTCTTATGATTGGTGAAAAGCGCGTCAAGGATGACGTGCCGACTGCCTGTACCAATGGACGTGACGAGTACTATGGCAGAGCGTTTGTCGATAAGCTCAACGATGCCGAGCTTCGTTTCTTGGTATTGCACGAGTCGTATCACAAACTGTATCGCCACCTTAAAACGTGGCATCACTTGTGGGTGAAGGATGCACAGATTGCAAACATGGCTATGGATGAGGTAATCAACAATCAGATTGTTGATGAGAACAAAGACGATGGCTTTGCAACGATGACAGGTGAGCTTACCAAGGGTTGTTGTGACGAGAAGTATTTCGGTTGGGATACTGCCCAAGTGTTTAATGACTTGTATAACAAGCATAGGCAACAGTCTCAAGACCAAGGTGATGGTGGGGATGGCGATGGCAAATCATCCGGTTCAAGTGGGGGTGGTGGTACTCCCCAGCCGCCCGGATCAGGTAGTGGTACAGGTGATAACGAGTTACCACAACCTATTGACGATCACGATTGGGAAGGCGCACAAGCGTTGACCGCAGATGAGGAGCGCGAGTTGGAGCGTGACATTGATGAGGCTATACGTCAGGGCGCGATGATCGCGGGTAAGATGGGGTCGGGTGTTAACGAGTCCATCGCTGAGTTACTCAAGCCACAAGTTGATTGGAAACAAGTCATGCGTGACTTTATTACCAGTACTTGCGCGGGCAAGGACTCAAGCACATACAATAGACCCAACAGACGGTTCATTGGTGCAGGGGTGTATATGCCGAGTGGTATCAGTGAGACAGTTGATTGTGTGACATTCGACAACGATGCGTCTGGTTCTAACATCGGGCAACGTGAACAGTCAGTTGTTCTGACTGAAGGCAAGAGCGCGATTGATCTGGTCAAGCCTGATGTAGTTCACGTGACGTATTGGGATACCAAGATCACACGTCATGAGAAGTATGAGGGTGACGATGTACTTAACTTTGCCTCCTCCACACGTTGTGTGGGTGGCGGTGGCACTAATGTTGAGTGTGTCCCTGAGTTCTACCGCAACAAGAGTATCAAACCATCAGCGTCTATCGTGATGACAGACGGTTATCTTGGTGGCAGTTGGGGTGTGTGGAATCATCCGGTGTTGTGGGTCATTATCGACAACCCCACGTGCAAGCCACCGTTTGGTAAGTGTGTACACGTTAAATCAAGAGACTTGTGTTAGGGAGTTCCCTAACACGTTTTGTGAAGGAGAAATATTATCATGGCACATAATCATAAAGAATATATAAAGTTAGTGAGTGAACTACCCAACGACTTCTCATCTGAACTTACTATTGAGAAGCGTACAAGTGAGTTGCATGAATTTATGCGTCAGGTTAAACGCGGTATGCGTGGCGTTAAGTTTGCTCCCCGCACAACAGAATCAATGTGGGTGTTCTATCCAAACGACTTATACGCACTTGGTTGGATAGCTTTTGCAGACTATCGTGAGTCTGGTGATATGGGCGATTGTTATGTTGTTGGCTCTCGCAATATCACCAACGATAAGTACGCGATTTACAATGATCAGCATCGTATGAAAATGTCTAGCAACTTGGGTGTAGCGGTCAAGAACGCACTAAAACATCTACGTCCTTGGAGTATCGCAGAGATTGCGTTGTCAGTTCACAGTTCAACCAAAACCGCAATTGATCATGCAAAGCGTAGATTAAATGAGCCGCTGTTTGACTTACATAAGAAAATTTTTGATGAGGCAACATACACGGTTGCTCAATGTCATATTCTTGCTTCTTACAAGCAGGAGCTTCTGGCATTTGCCGAAAGAGATGCTGACTTTGTAGACCAGAACCTCAAGTCGAACTTACTTGAGTTCATCAAGGTAAGGAAAGAAGTTGAAGAACTCAACGACCCAGACGATATGTCGAGAGGTGATACTAAGTATCGTGTAAACATATTTGTGTATGTGCATGAAGACACGCACGGGCGGCAACGAGTAAGCACGATACCCTGTGTTCTTAGTAACAGACGAGCGGATTCACACTCCTTTATCACGTCTGAAGTACACACTTACTTTTCAGAATCTGAAGTACCAGAAGATATTATGAGTAAGTTAGCTGTGTTGCAGTTGAATCAAAGAACTCCCGAAGGTGATCTCAACTATGTGGTAAATGTGGGTGTGAATCACGGTAACGGTTGTTTCCATGTATCCACAGACAGGTCTGTAAGTAGTGATGATCTCGACAATATGGGGGTTTAGATTATGACTGTAACTAAATCTAACGTCAGTCGTTTAAACTTAAAATCAAGGGATCTATATGCGTGTACAAATTGGTTGTTTCGTGACAGCAAATTAGGTATGTGGAAGGAAGGTGATGTTGTGCCACCTGATGATAAAATATATCGTGTTATGATACATAAAAACTTAGTAGAAGTTATTCCATTAGGTTTAGATATTGTTGACAACGATGTAGCAGGGAATTATAGTTCAACTAATGATCTACCAGTTTGGATGCAAGAGAGGTTGGCGGTGCTTGCCTGTATGAGTCCAAAGCCACCGACAGATAATGTTGAAGGAATTGGTAGACGGATAGAGAAGAATATATTTTGGCTGTATGCAGATTGATGTTAGGGAGTTCCCTAACAAGATTTCCATAGAGGGTGGAGAACGGCAGGCTATTTCGGACAGCCTGATTCCTGACGTGAGGTTGACCTCTCGCTAACAAGCCTTGGATGCCAATGCTGAAGTGTATCCCTCTATGGATGTTGAAGTAACAGTTCAGCAATTGGTTAAAGCGGAGTTCTTGTAAACTAATTGCCGTGTAATCCAAGGAATCGGTCACTCAGGTTGTGTTAGGGAGTTCCCTAACATGACTTGAAACCAGTTTTTGAAACCAGTTCTAACAAATATTGTTAGCAGGGGTTATAGGTTTTTCTACCTCAAAGTAAAATACAAAGGAGAGAATATGAATTGTTGGCACTGTAGCACCGAGTTAATTTGGGGTGGAGATCACGATATTGAATTAGATGAAAATCCAGAATATTCAATGGTCACTAATCTTCATTGCCCTAAATGTCAGACACAGGTGGAAGTATATTTGCCTAGAGAGGTATTGGATGACACCGGAAGCTAAAGTTAAGAAGGCGGTGGTCAAACGACTCAAAGAGTTGGGTGCTTACTATTTCTACCCTGTTACAGGTGGGTATGGACATAGCGGAGTGCCAGACATCATTGGATGCTACAAAGGTAAATTTTTTGGTATCGAATGCAAAGCGGGTAGCAACAAACCTACGCCACTACAGCAAAAGAACTTATCAGATATATCACTTAACAAAGGCATCGCGTTAGTAATTAACGAAGATAATTTGGATGATGTATACACAAATATAGGGAGTGATCATGAAGATATTTAGAACAATACATTGGAATGAGCCTGTACGAAAAGTGCGATATTTTGCTACAAAAACTCATATGCAAGAATACAAACAAGAACTTAACAATCGTGGTTTGGAACTTTCTGATTTAGAAATAGAAAAATTAACGCTTAACGGTAGTACAAATGTCACCCATGCATTGAATGAAGCCGTTGGTTACGGCGAAGTAATTTACAATGGTACAAAGGAATACATGAGGAATATAGATGAAAGTTAAAATAGAATTGGATATGACTCCTGAAGATTTTAAGAAGTGTTTTGTTCCCGAGGACTGTCAGCAAGAGTTTATCGAAACAACTTATGATGCGTATGTGGACGCGTTGGAACGGCTGGTAGGGAAACAAGTAGACCCATACAACTTTACAAGTATTAACAAGGAGAGTCCCTGATGCAACAGGTTGAATGTGTTAGTTCAACATTTAACATAGTAATGGCTGTGACCGGATTTACTTTGTTGACTGTATTTGTTGTTTTAATTTATGTCATTTACAAACAGATTAGATAATAGTGACGTTTACTAATTTAGAAGAAGCATTAGATGTGGGGAGGTGGTTATCAAAATCTACAGGTAAAGTTGTCTATTTGTTTAAATACACTAAGTATCATTATGAGGTAGAAGTATTTAGTTGGTATTTTGACATTCCATATATACAAATCTATCCCGAAGGGAAAGAAGAAGTGACTCATTTATATCGTGAAGGAGATAAAGATGAAAGGCAGTAAAAAACAAAAGCGTCTAAAAGTAATTGACTACATGCAAAAGACAAAGGACTACAAGGTAAGTGAAGTGTCCAAAAAGTTTGACATGCCTTATGGCACAGTGTGGACTCATCATAGAAGAATTAAAAATGCCAAAAACAAAGAAGTTGCTACTCCAGTTTTTGACAAAGAAACAACACAGTTTCTTAAACTTGTGGGTAAAAGCATTGATGAAAAACACCGTTATCTGGACGGATCAGATGGTAGTTCAGCAGTCTATTATGTATTGCCACACAACGTAGAAGAACTGCAAGATTTAATCTCGCATAAAAATATGAATGCTCAGATTGGTGAGATATTCCGCACCTGTTATCGCTATGGTGAAGCACCACACAGTGAGCAGTTGAGAGATGCGAAGAAGATTAAGTTCTATATAGAAGCAGAGATTAAACGATTGGAAAAAGAAAATGGAAACTCTTAGAGATAGATTGGGGTACACCCCCAAAGAATTGGTCTACATGATGGTAGTTGATACCTTGACCGCAATAGTCGAAGACCCAGATCGCAACTTGCAAGACTCAGATCAGATGACTGATAAAGAGATAGCCCGTGCGAGAAAGACTGCGGAGAAATTACGGCGACGCTTGGCTACTAATGCAAGCCTCGACATTATTCCGATAGACGTACAACAGAACGTGTGAGGGGTCATGGATTTAATAACGGTCGATTTTGAGACTTATTATTCCAAAGACTTCTCACTGAGTAAGATGACTACGGAAGAATATATTCGTAGTCCTTACTTCCAAGTGATTGGAGTTGGAGTAAAGGTCAATAACGGTAGCACGGAGTGGGCAAGTGGCACACATGAACAACTTAAAGAGTATCTCGATGAGTTCGATTGGGCTAACGCTATGGTACTTGCCCATAACACTATGTTTGACGGTGCTATTCTTTCTTGGATATTTAATATTAATCCTCGTGTGTATGCTGATACTTTGTGTATGGGTCGCGCTGTTCACGGCGTTGAGGTTGGGGGATCACTTAAAACTCTGGCAGAACGATACGAGATTGGAGAAAAAGGAACTGAGGTAGTTGATGCGATAGGGTTGCGCAGAGAAGATTTTCCTGATGACCAAATGGATCGTTATAGTGACTACTGTGTTAACGATGTCGAATTAACTTATAAGTTATTTACCATCATGGGCAAAATATTTCCGAAGCAGGAATTAAAACTTATTGATTTAACATTACGTATGTTTATTGAGCCAAGGTTGGAGCTAGACCTTTTATTGCTTGAAGAACATCTTGAAAATGTAAGAGACAGAAAGGATAAGTTGTTATTACGAGCTAATGTAGATAAAGCTGACCTGATGAGTAATCAAAAGTTTGCTGACCTACTGGTAGCATTGAGGGTTCAACCCCCTACAAAAATCAGTCCTACAACAGGTAAAGAGACTTATGCTTTTGCTAAATCAGATGAAGATTTTAAGGCTCTTGCCGAACACGATGACGATCAGGTGCAAGCCTTGGTCGCGGCACGTCTTGGTACAAAATCCACACTAGAAGAAACCAGAACGCAACGGTTTATTGATATAGCCAAGCGGGGCAAGCTACCTGTACCTGTACGTTACTACGCGGCGCACACGGGTAGGTGGGGTGGTGACGACAAAATAAATTTACAGAACTTACCAAGTCGTGGAGTAAATGCTAAGAAGTTAAAGAGTAGTATTATTGCCCCCGAAGGTCATGTAATTATTGATGCCGACTCCGCTCAGATAGAGGCACGGGTGCTTGCTTGGCTTGCGGGTCAGCAGGACTTAATTGAGTCCTTTGCCAAAGGAGAAGATGTTTACATAAAAATGGCATCAAAGATTTATGGCAAACCCGAAGATGAGATTAACAAAGAAGAACGGTTTGTTGGTAAGACAACTATTCTTGGCGCGGGGTACGGTATGGGCGCAGTTAAGTTTCAAGCACAGCTAAAGACGTTTGGGACTGATATGGGGCTTGACGAGTCCCGCCGAGTTATAAGTATTTACCGAAACGCGAATGATAAGATCAGTCAGTTGTGGCGTGATGCACAAACTATGCTTACTCACTTGTCACGTGGTGACATATTTAATTTTGGACGCGAAGGTGTACTTGAAGTCGTACCTGCGGCTACAGCTATTCAATTACCCAGTAACTTGTTAATGCGCTATGACGACTTGGCGGCGGAGGAAACAGAGAAAGGTTATCAGTACACATATAAAACCAGACGAGGCCGAAACTACATATATGGTGGTAAAGTTGTAGAGAATGTGTGTCAGGCTATTGCCCGATGTATTATCGGATATCAAATGTTAGAGATAGCAAAAAAATATAGTGTGGTATTGACGGTGCATGATTCTATCGCGTGCTGTGTACCAGAAAATGATGTTACGGTAGCACAGGGTTATATCGAACAGTGTATGCGACAAATACCTGATTGGGCAGAAGATTTGCCGATTGATTGTGAATCTGGTGTGGGTAAATCCTATGGGGAGTGTGAATGAGTATCAAGCCGTGGTCGTTTAGTCGCATAAAGTCGTTTGAGCAATGCCCTAAAAAGTTTTATCACTTAAAGGTAGCGAAAGACTATAAAGAGCCTGTGACAAGCGCGATGCATTATGGTACTCAGGCACACCTTGCCGCAGAAGAATATGTAAAAGATGGCAAGCCTCTACCAGAACACTTCTCATTCTTAAAAGATACACTTGATTCGTTAATCGCAAAGGAAGGTAAAAAACTGTGTGAGTACGAGATGGGTATAACAGAAAACCTTGAACCATGCGGTTTTAGAGACAAGGATGTCTGGTATAGAGGTATCGCTGATCTTGTGATAATAAACGAAGACAAAAAATTAGCTTGGATTGTTGATTACAAAACAAGTAAGTCAGCGACGTATGCGGATAGGGGTCAGCTTGAACTTATGGCTTTAGCGGTGTTTAAACACTTTCCAAAGATAGAAAGAGTTAACGCTGGTCTGTTGTTTGTTGTGTGTAAACAACTTATTACAGAGAAGTATACTCGCGCAGAAGAGAGTATACTTTGGGGTAAGTGGTTGGCAGATTATCATCACATGGAAGACGCAGTTATAAATGATGTGTGGAACGCACACCCAAGTGGTTTATGTAAGCGTCATTGCCCAATTATAGAGTGCCTACATAACGGGAGTCATTGATGCCATATACAAGAAAAAAACGCCCCTATAAAAAAGAATATGTTCAACAGAAAAAACGTGGGGAACATGGTAATCGTATGGAACGTCAACGAGCTAGACGTGCGCTTGACAAGAAAGGTGTAACAAGAAAAGGTAAAGATGTTGCACACAAGAAGCCACTATCCCGTGGTGGGTCAAACAAAGATGGATATACTGTACAAAGTCGTAAAAAGAATCGTGCGGCGGGTGGTCGTTTAAGCTCACCAAAGAAAAAATAAGTTAATAATTTCATTAACTTAATAACGAACAGCGCGTTGTGGACACCCACTTTGCGCTATTAATGTGTGTAGGAATATAGCACTTGCAGATTGTTAACGATAAAGCATTACTCTTGAGATTGAGAAACCCGCAGAAAGTGACCGCGATCATTCCAAAGAGCCGTGAATTAGCCAACAACGAAGTGCTAGTAAATTGGGGAATGGATGAAGTGCAAGTATTAAAAAATTTAAACATAAACGCGCCATCACCTATTGAAGGCCGATACAAATGGACGGGCAAACACGCACCGTTTGAACATCAAAAAACTACGTCAGCTTTTTTAACACTTAACAAAAAATGTTTTTGTTTCAACGAACAAGGTACAGGCAAGACAGCAAGTGCTATATGGGCGGCTGATTTTCTTATGAAAGAAGGTCGTATCAACCGAGTGCTAGTTATCTGTCCGTTGTCGATTATGGATAGCGCATGGCGTAATGACTTGTTTACCTTTGCGATGCACAGGACAGTTGCAGTAGCGTATGGCTCTGCCGCTAAACGCCGAGAGTTAGTAGAAGGTTGGGCAGACTTTGTGATTATCAATTACGATGGCGTAGAAATTGTTGAAGACGCTATCGCTGACGGTGAGTTTGACTTAATTATTGTTGATGAAGCAACGCACTATAAAAATGTTCAAACAAGAAGATGGAAAGTTTTAAACAGGTTGATCACTCCAAACACACGAGTTTGGATGATGACAGGAACGCCCGCCGCGCAATCACCACTTGACGCTTATGGATTGGCTAAACTTATTAACCCCAGTGCAGTGCCTAGATTCTTTAGTGCCTTTCGGGACAAAGTAATGTTTAGGCTAACTCAGTTCAAATGGATCGCAAAAGAGGATGCAACAAAAACTGTACATAACGCATTACAACCCGCAATAAGGTTTACGAAAGATGAGTGTCTTGATTTACCTGACATGACATATGTTAAACGAGATGTTGAGATGACTCGACAACAGAAAAAATATTACGAGGACTTACGAAAACGTATGATAATACAAGCGGCAGGGGAGCAGATCACAAGTGCTAATGCCGCTGTTAACATGAATAAACTACTACAAATATCTTCTGGTGCTGTTTATACAGATAGTCGAGAAGCGTTAGAGTTTGATATAAAACATAGATATAAAGTGTTGCAAGAAGTTATTGACGAAAGCAGTCAAAAGGTTTTGGTATTCGTGCCATTTAAACATGCCATAGATTTGTTAGTTAATAAATTACGTAAAGACAAAATAACATGTGATGTAATACGTGGTGATGTCCCGGCGACACGTAGAACTCAAATATTTAAACAGTTTCAAGAACAAACTGACCCCCGTGTATTGGTTATCCAACCTCAGTCTGCGGCGCATGGCGTTACATTAACAGCCGCTAACACAGTTGTATGGTGGTCACCTACAAGTTCTTTAGAAACATACGCTCAAGCTAATGCCCGCGTGCATAGATCGGGGCAAAAACATCCGTGTACAGTCATACAGCTACAAGGTTCTAGCGTAGAAAAACAAGTTTACAGGTTATTAGATAATAGAATAGACATACACACAAGAATGATTGATCTTTACCAACAAATACTTGACTAAGATACAAAACAACAATAAAGTAAAAAGTGTGAAGGAAAGGAGTAATTAAGATGAAGTTAAGTTCTAAAAAACTTACAAAGGCTTATTTGAGAATACGCACTCATCGGGCAGAGTTAAAAGCAAAATTTACTAAAGAAGATGATGATCTCAAATTACAGCAAGAAAAAATAAAACAAGCACTTCTTCAATACTTAAAAGACAGTGAGGAAGAAAGCATACGCACTTCTGAAGGACTGTTTTACAGGACTTTAAAACAAAAATATTGGACAAGCGATTGGGAAGCAATGGGTCAGTTTGTTATAGAAAACAAAGTGCCTGAGTTGTTTGCTAAAAGTTTAAACCAAACAAACGTAAAGCAATTTTTAGAAGAAAATCCTGACAAGTTACCAAAGGGTCTTAACGTGGACTCTGAGTATGTAATTTCTGTTAGAAAAAATTAGGAGATGACCATGAATAACGAGCCTTTTGTTCCTATTGAGCAACTTGCAAAGCACTTTACTGTTTCTGTTTCAACGATTCGATCATGGGTTAGACACAAAAACATACCCACCGACACTTACATTAAGGTTGGTAGTACTTATAGGTTTTCTATAAGTAAGGTTGCTGATGCATTACGCTCACAAGAATCTACCGAAAACGAATTTGTTGGAGAGAATGAGGACATGCAACACACATTAGATTTAGATAGTGACCAATAAATAAGTTCTATGTCTATGTCACATCGCATAAGTATTAAAGATGGAAAGTTTCGTTTGATTACTGATGGAAAACAAATTTCTGTTAGTGAGAGTAACACCATGAATATTGTTGTCATTGATGCGGCGAATCTTGCACGATCTTATTATGCAGAAGACTATGATCCAAATGATGTAAAAGCCCCTACTTGTTGGTCAAACGATACGCAAGTCCCTGCGGATGAAGTGCCAATAGAAGGTAAGCAATCTACGCGTTGTATGAATTGTAAGCAGAACATTAAAGGATCAGGACAGCAAAACTCAAGAGCTTGTCGTTACTTTCAACGCCTTGCAGTATCTATTGAGGGAGATTTTGATAATGTCTATCAACTACAACTACCCGCAACATCTATATTTGGTAAGCCGAAAGATGTCAGCGGTAAAATGATGCTTCAAGCGTATGCTAAATTTCTACATAACCACAAGACACCTGCCATAGCATTGGTCACAGAAATATCTTTTGATGAGGATAGTGAAGTGCCTAAATTGTTATTTAAGGCAATGCGTCCACTGGAGGAGGAAGAACTAAAACTTGCTGTATCTCTATCAAAAGATGATAGGACAGCAACAGCGATTTCATTTAACCCGCCTAAAAAGGCACAACCCTTTGTCGAAGTAGATGGTTTCATCTACAAGGCAAATGCTTAAAAGGAAAATATCATGCCTATTGAACAACATTTAATAAATAATGTTAGCGCATTCTACCCAAAAATTGACCGGACTTACAGGTTCGATAAGACTGAAAACAAATCAGTCCCTTGCGATTCATTAGACGATGGGGCTGAGTACACTCTACAGTTTAATATGAGTAAAGAGACTGCCCGTGATCTTTATAACTATATGAAAAGCGCATATGCAGAAAGTAAAAAATCGAATTGGCCCGAATTAAAAAATTCGTTTAAGAAGAATGATGACGGTAGCTTTCAATACAAAGCATCATTAAAAGGTGCATACAACGGTGAGAAAACTATCAAGCCCGCACAATATGATGCTAAGACACAAAAACTACCTGACGACTTTCAACTTACAAGTGATAGCGTAATTAATATTGCTGTAGTCGGTGTGCCATATAATGGTTCTATGGGGAGTGGGGTTTCATTAAGGCTCAAGGCTGTGCAAGTGATAAAACTCGCGCCGCGTAAAGAAATCTCACCGTTTGAAGCTATGGATGGATATGATGCTAGTGAATCTAATCCCTTTGTGGCAAGAGTTGAAGAACCTGACGATTTTGACACCGTAGAAGAAACGCCTGTCGAAGAGCCGAAAAAAGTCACAAAGAAAACTAAATCTGCACCGGAAAACAACGACGACGATCTTAGCAAGATTGTTGACGATTGGGACGATTAGAAAAATAAGATTACGCGGTACGGTGCGCCCTGCCGCGTTTTTGGTGTGGAGCGGTTATGGATACCAAAAAGTTTTTGGAAACCACGCTACCTAGCAAAGGTTTCTATTGTACTTTTGCGGCAAATAACAAAACTGGGCATAAGATTCAGAAGTTTTATAAAACATCACATGATGTAAAAATTGCCGCAAAAGATTTAGATGAAAAGGGATACGATGCTTATTTTGCGCTCGCCACTTTTACTGAAGGCAACTCACGTAAAGTTGATAATGTTTGTAAGTTAAAAGCATTGTTTCTTGATTTGGATTGTGGAGCTAGTAAGGACTATCCAACACAGAAAGAAGCATTTGATGCGTTAAAAGTATTTTTAAAAGTTTTGAACTTGCCGAAACCGCTATTAGTTAATTCTGGTAGAGGTATTCACGTGTATTGGCGTTTGACTGAAGCTGTATCTTTGATTGAATGGTTACCAGTAGCAGAACGTCTAAAGAAAGCATGTTTTGAAAATAACCTATTAGCTGATCCCGCAGTGACAGCGGATGCGGCACGTATACTACGTGTCCCTGAGACTCACAACTATAAGGACGATCCACCAAAACGTGTTTACCTGTTAGGTGAAGGGGATGTGCCGCTTGTAGATTTTGATGAGTTTGCTGAATTACTTGGTGATGACCCGATACCAGTTCCTAAGAGATTAGAACCGCTTGGCGAGAATGCTACTCTTAATAAGATGTTAGGCAATATGTCTAGCCGATTCAAAACAATTCTTACAAAGACCATGAGTGGGGAAGGTTGTGAGCAGTTAAGATTAATAGCTACAGATCAAGAGAGTATAGACGAACCTAGATGGAGAGCAGGGCTATCCATAGCTAAGTTTTGTATTGACGTAGAAAAAGCCGCTTATGTCATATCACATAAACACCCCGAATACTCTGAAAAAGCAACTAAAAACAAACTTGACCCAATCAAAGCCCCATACAAATGCGAGACTTTTAAACAATATAACCCTGATGGTTGCGTTGATTGTAAGCATTGGGGAAAAATTAAATCTCCAATTGTTCTTGGTAGAGAGATTTTAGAGGCAACGTCAGAAGATAATATTGTAGAAGCTACAGTACAGGTAGCAGGGAGCATATCCCAAGTACAATTTCAAATACCCACGTTCCCTAGACCTTATTTTAGAGGAGCTTGTGGTGGGGTATATATACGTAAAAGTAATAATGATGGTGATATTGATGAAAAACTTATCTACCACAACGATTTGTATGTCATTAAAAGATTACGAGATTTAGATACAGGAGAGGCATTGGTTATGCGTCTTCATCTACCTAAAGACGGGGTACGCGATTTTACTTTGCCACTTTCATCAGCCACTTCAAAAGAAGAACTTCGTAAGGAACTATCAAGACAGGGTGTTGCCATCCCAAAAATGGATGAGGTAATGATGTACATATTAAGTTGGGTAAATGAGTTACAAGAAAACACGATAGCAGATGACGCTAGACGACAGTTTGGTTGGACAGAAAATGCGGAATCTTTTGTATTAGGGGCAAATGAATACACTCCACAAGGGGTAATCACTAATCACCCATCTACAGCAACCGCACAATTCTTTCCCGCTCTTACACCAAAAGGCACTTTAGATAACTGGAAAAAGGCTATTTCTTTTTATAAGCGTGAGGGGTTAGAACTTCACCAATTTATAATATGTGCAAACTTGGGGTCGCCACTAATGGAGTTTATACCTCATATTAATGCGGCAGGACTTCACATTTGGTCAAAGGACTCTGGCCTTGGTAAGACTACATCTCTGTTGGCAGGGCAGTCGATATGGGGTAGACCAAAAGACCTGATGTTGACTGACCAAGATACTAGAAATTTTAAGATGAACCGTGGTGAGGTTTATAAAAACTTACCACTAAACATGGATGAAGTAACAAACACAGAGCCTAAAGAATTAAGTCAATTAGCCTATCAACTTACAAGCGGCACTCAACGTGGTCGTCTACAAAATAGTGTAAACGCCGAAAGACATCGTGGTATGGAATGGAGTCTTACGTCTACTAGCACTGGAAACGCAAGCATAGTTGAAAAGATTTCCGGTATGAAAATAATGCCCAAAGCGGAAGCACAACGGATTATGGAATATAAGGCTGAGTTTTCAAAAATAGACAAAGCAGAGACTACAGACTTTAACGAGTTACTGTCTGAGAACTATGGACACGCTGGGCCGATCTTCGTTAATTATGTGATAACACATTTACAGGAGGTCAAAGACTTAACGAGGACTGTGCAACGTAAACTGGATACTAAATTAGAACTTACTAATGAAAATAGATTTTGGTCGGCGTACATATCGTGCGCGATAACTGCGGGATTGATTGCAAAGAAGATTGACTTGCTTCCATTTGAGTCGAAAGACATGGTTGGATTTGCCAAAGAGTTAATTAATTACAACCGTGAAGCGGCTATAGATATGCACAGTAGTGTAGAGGATACGTTAAACGATTACATCAATGAGCATTGGGGCAACATATTGATGATAAAAAGCACTGATGATCTACGTAAGCAAAATAATAATGGGTTGGATGCGTTTATTGTTCCAGACGCATCTCCTCGCGTAAAACTTGTTGCGAGGTATGAGACAGATATAAAAAGAATTTACTTAGTACCTAAGCCTTTAAAGGAATGGTGCATTAAACACCAGCTAAATTATAACTCGTTTTCACATGAACTAATGAAAAGTCTACATGGCCGTAGAGGTAAAGTACGACTTGGAAAAGGCACACATATGAATTTACCACCCACTGATGTATTAATTGTTGATTGTAGATTCCGTGACGATGGTTCTGAAGATTGATGACATAAATCCTGACACCATCCGTATTGTTATTGAGTGGGATAAGTTTGTTGTCGGGGCATCATTTTTTACTCCCTGTATTAATACCGATAGGGCTGTCACTCAACTTAAAAAGATTTGTAAGGATAAGATGTTTAGAGTTGAGTGTAGAGTTCAGATAGAAAACAAAAGAATAGGGGTTCGATGTTGGAGAATGGCGTGATATGATACAGAAGTGAGTAAGAGGACTACTTTATCTTATTCCTTCACATCCCTCATACCCCCGCTTCGGCGGGGGGTTTTTAATCACTATATCCCTCTGCAATATCTAATAATCTGGCACGTAATTTTGGATTTAGAGTAACACCGTTATACATAGTGGCTGTTGTTTCTAAATGTGTTCTCATAGACCTTACGATACCGTCAGGCGTTAAGGGATAATCTGGGTTCTTCTTATTAAATTTTTGTATTTCTTTTAATGTATCTGCCCTACCCTCTGTATCACCTGTGCGTATTGCATAATAAAGTTTACGTGTGAGTTTGGTACGTGCAGTACCCACATCTTTTTCTATACCTTTAATTACTTGACTTTTTTCCATGTTCAAAGTGTACTCTGCGGGAGCAAACCCTATGAACTGCGCCGCTAACAAACTTGGTGTAAGTTCCCCCATGATTGGGTTGTAGCCTCTAGTTCGTATACCCTCATCATCGTAATAACGCACTGTCTTAGCCATGTTACGGAACGCCGCAGGGAGTATGTTTTCAACCCCGCGTTGTATCTCACCTTCATTTAAGTCTTTGATACCCCTACCAATTTGTGAGGCGTACCCGTAGAACGGCCCACCAAGAGTTCTTACTATGTCTTTCTCTACTGATGGATCAAAATTGTAACGGTTACTTTGTATAATTAGATTAGATAGCCCAACACGTGCCGCTACATCCACTGGTGCTCCTGCCGCTTCAAGCAACGCATTCAAACCACCTTTGTATAATCCTTCACCAAGAAACTGACGTGTCATTGTTTCAGCATCAGGTTCATCATCTTCTAAGAACATATTAGCAACAGCCACAGCCATTCCGTAAAGAGTCAATCCTTGTACTCCAGATATAAGTAGCACTGAAAGTTGTGTACCTATAATCTGTCTCCGTAACATTCTACGTTGAGCTTCGTCTATATTGCCCATGTCTTTCAAAGCATTAAGACTTTGCAATGCTGTCTTGAATTGTGTGTAGTACATTTGAACGCCAAACGTCTTATACATCATAGCAACTCGCCCAATATCGCCTTGTGCGATACGTGGGGCTGTCGCTAATACCGCACCGCCGTTTGTCTGTTGCGTTTCATATAATGAATACTCGACTGCTCGTTCCATACGTTCCGCAGGACTTAATTTATCTTCTCCCTTTGCTTTGTTCGGCATGTTTTCTAATCTGGCTAGTTCGTTTAAATAGTTAGCCGATAACGAAACTTGTCTGTTAAAACGCTCTGCTGTATGAAATGGTGCGGCTGAGTACGCACTGACATAATCGAGAAAACTCTTTTTCTTGCCTGATGTTTCAGCACCTAGTGTGTCATAGAAAAAAGAACGATTAAGTAGCCCACGTTTAGCAGAGGCTTCTACTAAAGGTAGCATTTTTTCTGCCATATCCATTTGTTCTTTATCTATTTCTAAGTCATCACGCATTGATAACTTACCGTCTTTATCCATGACGTAGTAATTATCAATAGATGGCACAAGTGCTTTTATTTTTGTCTTTTTACCGTCTACATCAACAACATGAGTCCTACCCGCGCCCGCAAAAAACTTTCTGGCTTGGTTCAGTGCTGTCGTTGCAGTTTTAGCATCTGTCCTACCCACCATAAACGGATACACAATTAAGGGAACTTGTGACAAGTTAACTACAGCAGAAGATACGTTAAACCCAATGGTTCCAAGAAAAGCAAATCGGTTTGCGTTACGTGATAGTCTGGCAAAAAAGTCTTGTGGCGGATTCATAGCAAAATTACCACGTTTTACAACTTCTTCTTCAAGTAAGTTTGCTAGGTCTGTGCCTCTTAATCCTTCGCTTGCTCGTATCTGATCAGAAATAGTATCCATTGTTTTGCGTATACGTTGTGCATACTCCATACGAACTACCTGTCGCCCTATATCAAAGGCTTTTAGTCTGAACGCTTCTGTAGCACTTTCATTAAAACCAAGTTTATCTTCTCGTCTTTGTAAAGACTTAGCAAAAGATGTTTCTGGTAATGTGTCTATGAACATATTAATAAAGTCTTCTTTGGTCGAATCGCTTACATTAGCGTTATCTAAAAGTTTTAGTGTTTGTCCGACAAAAGATTGTGGAGGCGCATTTTTAAATGATATGGAACTTCTTTCTGCGTATGTCTGTATTCCTGTAACATCAGGATTAGTTTCAAGATCAGCTATGGTCGCATCTCTCGATACGTTACTGGTAAATGCCCTTATAACTGGCTCGCCGTTATACTCATAGTACAACCAAAAATCACCATTACGTGTAAGCGGGAAGTATGGTTCTATATTCTGTTTATCAAATAGTCTTGCGAATACTTGATTTTTAAGTGCAACTTTTTGTTCTTCTGGAGCAGGGTTACCGTCTTCATCAACTAAACTATCAATACGACCCTCTACAACTCTTTGCATCTTCTTATAATCTTCAAAGTAGAAATCACGTAAAGTTTTGTATAAATCTTGTCCATCTTTTCCTAAACTATCATAGTCTTTTCGCAGTGCCTTATATGCTGTAAGTTGTTCACCTGAGTAATCACTCTCCTTCTTACTAGGATCAACTCGTTGTATTGTGCTGTTGTGAACTACACTGTTAAAAGTTTCTACTAATCCTTTGTTGTTTTTAGCCCAGTTTTCTAAGAGTTTTAACATGCCATCTGCTCGATCATCAGACCTACTCATGGCTCCTTCTTGTAATTCAAATAATTCGTGAAGCTCTGCACCCTTTATTTTACCCGCTAATTCGGGGTTACTTTCAGCT
>VMHT01192852.1_pt1 | contig 19851 bp, 24 predicted proteins | sample 4693611 | NCBI WGS metagenome assembly VMHT01 (sample SAMN12280063, study PRJNA550983) | marine metagenome | isolation source: seawater sampled from same location over 5 years 0.02-0.2 micron viral filtrate | place: USA: collected off the coast of southern California halfway between the port... ...
AATTTAATTAAATAAAAAAAACAAGAAATAAACATATATTTTTTTTCTATTTATCTTTTTTGTCACTATATTTTTTTTTTAAAGAGTAATTATAATTTCATTAAAAAGAATATATGAATTACTATATGAATTTACTATTTAGATTTTTTTGTAAATATAAAGTTCAACCACTTGAATATCCTGTTTATGAACTAGATTGTAAAAAACATAATGGGAATTATCTACAAACTAGAAGTGAATTTAAAACCAGTTCTTTGGATTAAGTGCTTTACCTGTTGCCTTTGCTGCGTCCTCTATAGCATCTCCTGTAGCAACGGCAGCCTTTGCTACATCATCAGCGTGTAGTGCTGCTTCTGTTCCCGCTATTACTAAACCTCCTACTATTAAAGATGTACCTAATGTTTCGGGCGCTAGTGCTGCTGCTGCTCCTGCTTCACTTGCTATTATTCCACCTTCTGCTACTGCTGTTCCAATTTCTGCTGCTGCCGCTGCTGCTTCGGCTGCCTCTGTTGCTGCTGCTGCTGCTTCTGCTGCTTCTGCCGCCGCTGCTCCAGCCTCACCTGCCTCTGCTGCTGCTGCTCCTGCTTCTGCTGTTTCACCTCCTATTGTTGTCATTTCAATACCCTCCTCTTCTAATAATGGTGTTGTTTCTTCTATTACTAGTTCTCCTGCTTCATTTTCTCCTAATAATACGGTGGTTTGTGCTTGATTAGATAATACACTTAATTCAATACCTTCTGTTGAACCCATGCCTACCCCTGATGATGTTGTAGCGATCATTCCACCTTCTGATCCACTAAATAATTGAATTCCTCCTAGTGATGCTGCTCTTATTGCTCCTTGAGTTGCTGCTACTCCTGCCGCTCCTAAAGCAGCAGCAATACCTGCATTAGTCATTTCTGTAGTATCTAATCCTGTATATATTTCAGTTTGTCTACTAGATGGTTGGGGTTCTGGTTCTGGTTCTGGTTCTGGTTCTGGTTCTGGTTCTGGTTCTGGTTCTGGTTCTGGTTCTGGTTCTGGTTCTGGTTCTGGTTCTGGTTCTGGTTCAGGTTCAGGTTCAGGTTCTGGTTCAGGTTCAGGTTCTGGTTCAGGTTCTGGTTCTGGTTCAGGTGGTTGATATGATCCTTGTCGTTTTTGAGATTTAAATCTTTTAATAGCAAAATTAGAAAGCGGTACACATACACCACCTCTTAATTCATAACCCTCAGGACAAGGGTTGTATGGTGCCATTATATATAATAAACATATATTTAATTTTCTTCATCTGACCAACATTCAGATTCATCATCATTTTCTATTGTTGATAAAATAGGTAAACTAATTACGTCATTATGTATATCATCTCCTAATAATAATTTTTCTTTTTTTATATATTGAAATAAAAGTGTGATACTATAATTATTTTCACCATTAAAATTTATAGGTGAATTATTATCATCTAAGATTCGTAAATCAATATGATCTATATATGTATCCTTTTTATAAAGTTCTAATGGTAAATCATGATTTGTTTGATAATGTACTACATCTAAAAATTTCTTGTTCTGTTGTATCTTTGCTAAAATGCCTGACTTTTCACCATAAGTATTTCTACTCTCTAATAATAAATCTGTTTCAATATATATATTATTTGTTCTATTAACATCTACAATATTATCACCTTCAATATCTAAACTAACATTTCCTAAGGTGGGTTGTGTTAATGTTTGTCCTATGCTAAACCCAATTAATTTATTACAAGTTGTATTTGATCCTATTGTTATTTTTTGGATACTATCACTTGGTTCTGCTGTAGTTGCCGTCGCCGTAATTATAATCTTACCTGTTCGTTTGCTATAAGAACAAGTAATACCTGAATGGGTTTGGTCTGATAAACTATTTATTTCAGTTGCTATTTGAGAAGCACTATAATTTTGAGGGTCAAATGTTAAAGTATATGTTTCAGTATAGTCTTCGTTACTCGCACTATCATTTGTATCGTCTGATACTACAATAAGTTCTAAAACATTATTGGTTGAATCTACATTATAATATGTCACAGGAAATTCTGCTTCTATGACTTGTATGGTTAAAAGTTCATCTTTTCGTGCTTGTATAGGATTAGTTAAACTCCATCTATTATAATTAATATCTGTATTAAATGTTGATTCATCACTTTTTAAAAAAACAAGTGTATTCCTCATTATATATACTAAGAGATTATTTTTAATCATGATCTACGACTTGAACACAAAAATCTTTATCCCTGAACTGCCCACCTGCTGTCCCATTATCTTGCTCAGTAAGGATTAATTGAAAGGTAGTAGTGGTAAATGATCCGTTGTTTGCTGTAATAATTAAATCATCTCTATTATTTAATAATTCAATCACACTAAAAAATACACTATAATCTGCTGTAGGTCGGGCACTTCCCAGCGTCATAGTATAATTACCTTGTGCCGTTCTATTACAGGTTAAACCTAACCCACGAATAAGATTACCATTTGTTCCATTAAATTTCCCATAAGCAACAATCTTAGGTCCCGTTGAACCACCAGCATTTGCGGTTACATAATTTCTAATAGCACCTACCGAAGCCAATTGATTAGCACTTGTTGAACTATCAAAAGATGTAGAAATTGCTGAACCAGTTAATTGTCCTGATGATCCGTTTAATAATAACTTATCTACATTATTGACACGGAAAGCAAGATTAGCACCAGTTCTACAATTAACAGCCGTAGTGCCTCCTGAGTTTTGAAACAAAGCATAACTATTTACATTAGCAGTATTATTCGCAGCAAATGCTGAATGCATGATGATACAACTTGTATCATTATTTGGTGTTGATTTGTTTCCTATTAATGTATTATTAAATTGACTTCTTCCAAATGAACCTGCCTTAACACCAATACCATCTGTTGCTACTTCCGCAATTAAACTATCGCCGTTTCGTAATTCTAAGTTCGTTCCCGATTTTGAATTAACAATAGTTTTGCCAGTATCTAGTTGAACTATTGCGTATGAGTTACTATCTGTTGCGTAATCTTTATGACACATCATAGCATCAGCCTGTCCAGTTGCCGAGCGTGTTCCTATACTGGTGAAATTAAATGTGCTTCTAGCATTAGTTCCACCCTCATTAACAGCAATATCTGTGCTAAAATTAATATTAGCAGATGCGAGTTTATTGCTACTATCTATTGTATCTTGTTTATCACCTAATTGTGAAGCAATTGTAGAAGTTGTAGTAATTCCATTAAGTGTTTGAAATTCAGCATTAGATATACTGCCGTCTGCTATTTTTGTAGCATTAATTCCAGCAGAACCTTTTATATTAGCATTTGCTATATTAAACAAAGTATTTCCTGTTCCATCTACATTAAAAGCCTTGTTAGTCAAAGTATCATCACTACTTGCTGTAATTTTAGTATCTAATGCTGTTTGTAATCCACTTGTTCGTGCTATTGTTAAATCTCCATCTGTTATTGTATCTTGTTTTAAAGCAAGACCATCAAACACCGCGTTTGATGTAATAGGATTAGTTGAACCATCAGAAGGTGAGGTATCAATAGTTAAATTATCCTGTTTTAAAGCAAGAGCATCAAAGACCGCATTTGATGTAATAGGATTAGTTGAACCATCAGAAGGTGAGGTATCAATAGTTAAATTATCCTGTTTTAAAGCAAGAGCATCAAACACCGCATTTGATGTAATAGGATTAGTTGAACCATCAGAAGGTGAGGTATCAATAGTTAAATTATCCTGTTTTAAAGCAAGAGCATCAAAGACCGCATTTGATGTAATAGGATTAGTTGATCCATCAGAAGGTGAGGTATCAATAGTTAAATTATCTTGCTTTAAATTCAAAGCAGCCAAAATTTGAGCCGAAGTGCTGGGTCGTCCATTATCGCTACTTGGAGCATTAAATTGTAAAAGACTTTGTTTTCCATCAAGAGCATTCTTAATCACATCATTTTGAACTGGATTAGTAGAACTACTTGATAAAGCACTATCAACAACTATACTGCTACTAATACTTGATTGGTTTGTTAATATAAAATCATCACCAGTTGAATTTACAATTACTACCTTATTGGCGTCACTTGTTGCTATTTCAGGTAATTGAACATTATCACCATCAACATTTGACATTTAATATATATATATATAATATATATGAAATTAGAAATTAATAAATCTGATCTTAAAAATAAAAAGTATACTGCTATCTTTAATGATGGTGACAAAAAAAAGACTATTCATTTTGGTTTAAAAGGTTCTACTACTTATTTAGATACTGGTGACAAAAAACTGCGTGAAGCATATAGAGCCAGACATAAAGCAGTATATAATAAATCTCCTCCTATGTCTGCTAGTAGATTAAGTTATGAAATTATATGGGGTGATTCTACTGATATTAATAAGAATATTGCTTCATATAAAAAAAAATATAAATTTCAGTAAATGAGATTTCCGCCTACTAATAAAAATTCATAATTGATTTCATTTAATCCCCAGTATACCTTTGTAGTATCAGAACAATGTGCCGACCTTGTCCCATAGTTTCCGTCTTTATCCATTCCAGCATCTCCATGTATATGATCTTTAAAAAAACATCTCTTATATGGATTACCATTTATTTTATAATGTGTATGACAAAATGGGCAGGAAAATAATAATTGTTTATCTTTCCATTTCATAACAGGTACAGGTATTGTATATATATCATTACTAGCATCATAATAATATCTTAAATTTTTTTTAAATAATTGTTCCTTGATTTTATCTCTCATATTATATTATTTGTATATTAAATATTATAATAATAAACTAATTGTTATGTAGTGATGTTCTAATTTATTACTTCAATTGATTTACCTTCACCAACACGTAGGATAGTATCGGTACATGCTAGGATAAAACAATCATAATTAGATGTATCTCTGTTGGAACCAGCAGACTCTAAACTTATGAAAGCGTTAGTGCTTTGAGTGTTTAAGCCACTAATTAATTTAGAATCTAAAGCAGTTTCAGGTAATCCTAAAGGTATGGCGAAGGCATGAAAATTATATAAGTATTGAACCATTAATCTGGCTTTAGCGAACTCATCAATATTGTAGGCATGTTTGGTAAGTTCAGCTTGTTCGGCTACTGTGGCAAAATAATTTGGTACTTGGGCACTTTGAATTTTCCAGTTAAGATTAACACCACCTGCGGTGTCATAATGGAACGCTACACCAGTTTCAATTGAAGCACCGTGTGCGGGTTCGGATGTAGGTAGACTGTATTGTTCACCAGCGGTTTGGTATTCAGCAATACCTTGACCATTAGCACCTGAAGCACCATAAATACCGTAAACCGCCCCATCGTTGGCAAGAGCGGCGGAAGCACCACCAACAATAGGAATAGCACCTGTTAATGTTGAAGCAGCAGATTTTCTACGGAATACAGCAGTAAGTCTTTTAAGACTCATAGCACTTAAGGAGAATCTAGTGCTTCCTGTCCATGTTTGATTAAAGACAAGTGTATTGTCGTAGCATAATGAAAGGTAACCGACGTCCGACATTTTTTGACGCACGGCTTGGGCATAACTGCCGCTGCTTAAACTGTACATATTAACAAACATAGTGGGGCGGATTATTTCAAATGTAGCATCTGCGGCTCCTGTGCTGTCATTAAGTACAGTAACGGCATTTGTGGCTGTACCACGCATACCACCACTTGAAGCATTTACAGCGGCTAAACATTTGCTATCATTTACTGTTAAAATTACTTCTAATTGTCCTAGAAGACTGGTGTCAATTAAGCGTGGTTGTATTTCAGAAAATTCACCTAGGTCAATAGCAAATAAATTTTGATCTGTGCCAAGTTCAGCATCATATGTTTCTGATTTATTTATGGCAAGTAATTTACCTGTTTGGGTGGAAGCATCTAAAAAGTCTTTGTGTCCTGTAACTCCGCATACTTTTTTTTGTCCCATATTAACTTTAACATTTTCTACGATGTGATTGAAATTGGAGCCATTATAAATTGTAATTCCTGAACATTTTACCTCTATTCTAGAGAATAATTGCGATGCTTGGGGTAAACGAGCACCTACATCTTCTGTTGTTTTAACAGAGAATGTAACTTTGCTTGACTTCATATCAAGTAAGGCGTTATTAGGTAATTGGAATCTTATTTGTCCATTAGGTAATACATTTGCTGTTCCTGTGCTGGGGCTAATAGAGAAGCCATTATAACTGACTGACGACATTTGAGATAATCCATATGCTAGTACTTTAGGTATTCCTCCTGAATCCATTATTATACAATATCATAATATTTAAAAATTATGCTAAAGAATACATCTATTTTCTGGAACATTTGATTGAACTAAATTATTATTTTGTCTTATAGGATCTGGATGCCCTTGTAGAATATTTGGAGCAAATGGTATAGGAATGCGTTCTAATTTTAATGTAAAATCAGAGAATAAATTACCATCTAGATTTATTTTTTTGCTAGATGTTGTATACCCAGCAAAAATACCCATATTAATGCCTAAATTATTTTGTGGTATAACTCTTCCTTTGTCATCAGTAATACTAAACTGTAAATCGTTTAATCTATTTTGTGTAATGTAATTTTCATAAACGACTTCATCATTAGTCCTATAATAAACTGAACCATCAGGCATTTGCTTTCTTTCTATTTTTGCTAAAATATGACTAGGTACAATTGATGCTGTATGATTATGGCTTACATTTTCAAAATTTGATGTTGTTGAATTGACAACTGTATTTACACGTACATATATATAAGGTAAGGTATGTAGGGCTGTGTTCATGGGATAGTATCCACTAATAACTGCTATATGGTTACTATTTGGAACACTTATGCTAAAACAATTATTAGCAGTCATATCAGCATCACTATCACTAGTAGCATCATTAAATACTTTTGTTCTATTTCCACCAAAGAGCATAGCAGAATCATTAAACTGTTCATCGGCTGTAAGTGATGTACCACCAATAGATTTAGTACCTTCTGTAGGGCTGATATGTAAAGAATGAATAATAATAGGATTATCATATCTAAAAGCAGAATGAGATGCAGTAATAGTAATACCTAATAATCGTCGGTTGTATTCGGTACTGGCTGTAGGATTAATTCTAGAGTCTAAGATACCAGGTATATTTGCCCCATAATCATATGTCTCTGAACCATTTGGAGCCACAGTATATGTCATACTTTGTCCAGAACCAGATGTATTAATTTGACCATCTAAAGCAATTTTTAATTGATCACAAAATGCTTGTTGTAATTGACGGAATGTTAGATAATCTCCTGCTGGAATCTTTACTAATACATCAGTATCATCTACAACTCTATTAGAACTAGTAAATCCTGTTTGAATTAATCTAAAACAATTATTTGTATCATTAATATTGTAAAAATTTTTAGGCATATTAAATTGAGTTAATGACATTCTGATTAGACTATCATCATCAGATTCAAAACTATTACCTCCTAAATTTAATCTGATGTTATTTATCTGGTCACCACTATTGGGAAAATCTTCTGTATTGACAAATAAATAACGGGTACTTGAAGCGTATTTGTTTGACATTTATATATATTAAGATTTAAATTTTTTCATATACTCTTTATCATTTCTCATATTCTTTTCCATATCATCAGGGTGATTCATATAATGATCCACGAATAATTCCACAGTCATTTTGTCTAAATAGGAATACTTCTGTAAACATAACATCATTAAATGGTCCTTTTTTTCACTATCCTTAATATTATATTTATATCCATCTTGTATATTTGCTCTTGGTATTAATTTTTCTTCACCATCTTCAATATATTTTAATCCTTCCTGACAAATTCCTTCAATAGACATTTATATATGTTTAGAAAAAAATATTTAATATTTATCCTCTTCTTCCATTTCTCTTGATTCAATCATTTGTGCTTTAGTACGTCTAACTCTTTTTTCTTTTGGTTCTGATAAAGTTTCTTCTAAACGTTTTTTTTCTTGTTCTTGGTCACCTATATCAAAATCTTCACCCTCCATTTCTATTTTTTCTAATAACTCGTCCATTACTTTCTTAGTGCCTTTCTTTATTTCATCATCTAAAAGTTTTTCATAACTACTTATAAAAGCATCAGCTGGTACTGGTATATTGTATTCTAATTGATGAGCATAATTTATTACACTATCTACAGGTTGTCCTGTTTTATATGGGCTTTTAATTATTCCATTTAGTATACTTACATTATTTTGGTTGCCCTCATAATGAAGTACTTTTTGTTCTAATGCTAAAGGTATTGGTTGATATAGTTTACATTTTTCTAACATTTCGTCATCACTATATAGTTTAACCATTATATATATTAATAATTATTTTATAAATATATATTATATAATGAGTCTTTTAACTCCTCAAGTTAAAATGGGTCTAGGGGGTAAATTACCTTCTAATAGTGAATTTTTACAACCAAATGCTATTTTAAGAGATATGAGCACGCCTTTACATAAGGATTTAATTTTTGATGCTAGACAAGATCCCATGAATACACCCAGTATTATGGATATGCAACCAGCTTATCAATTTCATGATACAAATGCCCCATGTATGGGTTCAACACGATTAGCGGGTATGACTAATTTAAGAGTACACCCTAGAAATAATGTACCTGATACATTCGGTATGTATCCTCAACCTAAGCCAGGAACTAGAGATAAAGTATTTGGATTAGCCCACACAAAATGTAATATAGAAAATTCTAATAATAAAATTTTAAGAAAACATAATAATTTTAATGTACATGCTGCTCCACCATTTAAACCATTTGTTAGAGCCTAATTATAAACCCATAATTAATTTATCAAATTCTTCTCTATCTATGTTTTTGTCACTATCTATATCATATGTATTGAATAAATCTTTTATAATATCTTCATCATAATTTAATTTAGTAAAATATTTTTTGAATTCATCAAATGATATTTTATTGTTTTTGTCACTATCTAATACAGAAAAATTAATAGGTTTGAATGGTTTAGGTGGTTTTAATTCTAAATCATTATATACACTAGGTATGTATTCATTAAATATTTTTCTTTCTGTAGGTATATCACTTATAATTCCTATCGTGTTTTGTTGCTTTGGATCGGTACGCGGATTGTAATCTTTTCTACGTAAATCCTTTTCTTTTTTTTTACGAAAACTTAATGCTACTAATTCAGTAGTTGGTCTTAATACTACTTCACGTCCTATTCTATTACTTTCAAACTCATCAAACACACCTAAATCACTTAAGACATATTCCTCTCCTGTAGGTATATCCTCTTGTTTTAATTTCATATCTATTAAAATTTCTTGTTCTATTTGTTCTTGTGGTGGTTTAACTGGGTGTTTGTAAAAAGAACTTTGTTTATTTTTATAGAAATCACTTAAATCATGTGTATATATTCTACTGTTGAACATTTCAAAATGTTGCTCTTCTGTTGTGCCTTTTGCTTTATGATGGAATAAACTAACTGGATCATTAGTATGATAATATAATCTTCCTTTACGTTGTGGAGTACTATCTATAAAGTCAGCACGATTACCTGCTGGGCTAAACGCATGATATTCAATATCTTTTTCTCTACCAAGATGTAAGGTGAGTTTACCACCTCTGCTGTGTCCCGTTACAACCATGTTATGGTCTGGGTTTTTTTCTTTTGCTGAATTAAATGTTCGTCTTACAATATCTCTATCATTTTTATATTCTATGCCCATTTTTTCAGCATTTTCTGTTTCAGTAAAAGTATAGACAATCATTTCACCTAATTGAAAACTATCTTTATAATCTTCAAAAGGTTGTAACCCCCGTATGGCTAATACACTTTCCTTTTTATTTGGATTAACAAATACAGCAGTTAAATCATTTCCTGTATCTAGTAATTTATAATCTCCAATATCTTGATTTTCAATATCACTGTATAATTGTCTGTTTTCAAGTGCTAATCTAAATTGTTCTGTTTCAGTTCCTGAACCACGTAGTGAAGACATGCTAATAGGTCTATCATATTTTTTCCTTCTATCATATACAACATCTACCATCCTAGCCATTAACTGCATGCGTTTCTCTTCTTCATCATTCATATTTTCTTCAATTCCTCTAGTTCTTAAACCCTTACCATCTAATGAAAATACATTACTTTTTAGATTAGAATTTTTAAATGGTGCTCCATCTATATAAAATACAGGTACATCTGTATTAATACCTTTTTCATAATTATCTAAATTTTCTTCACGCAATTTATTAATTATTTCCTCATTAAGCCCAATACCCATTATAATATTTAGTTATATTAAAAAATGAATATTAGCGATTATGGTGTTTTAAGCATGGAGGCGGCAGGTAGCCTTTTCATAATTGTGTGCTGTTACAAATTATATAGAATGCGCATTTCTACACACTCAGGATGTTGTGGGGATCGTCTTGTAATTGATACACATAATCAAGGGCATGACGATCCTCAATCGGAAATCACACCTGTATAAAATATTATTATATATATAAATGAGTGATAAAATCACTACAAAAAAATTACCTATTTATGGTAAAGATACAGATCCATCACAAGGAGTTAGTAATGAATATAAAACAAGCCAGTATGCTATTAGACAACCGTGCTTAATGTATGTAAGTGCTGTTCGTAATAGTGGTAAATCATTTAGTGTAAGTAAACTAGTATCACAAGCACAAAAAGAAAATACATTTGATAAAATTTATATGATTACTCCAACATTTTTATCAAATAAAAGTTATTTCGGTAAATTAATAGATGAAGATGATGTATATCAACCTACAAAAGATTCAATACAACAGGTAATAGAACGAGTAGAAAATGATAGAGATGAATATCAAGAATTTAAAAGAAAAAAAAAATTATATTTAGAATTTGTCACCATCTTAAGATCTAAAAGAGAATTAACAGATGTAGAAATATTCAAGTTTGAAGAACTAGGATTTCTAGATGAACATATGAGTAAGCCAGTATGGAAATATAAATTTGAACGCCCCCCTACATCACTATTAATTATGGACGACATACTATCATCACCAGCCATACTACAATCATCTGGCTTAACTAAGGTTGCTACATTAAATAGGCACATAGCCCCTCTAGATGAACCAGAACAAAATAGATCAGCATGTGGACTAGCCGTTATTATAATTAGTCAGACATATAGTATGCCTCAAGGTGTAAGCAGAGCATTACGTGAGAATTTAACACACCTACTTATATTTAAAAATAAACAAGAAAAAATGATGGGTAAGATTCGTGAGGAATTAGGAGGTTCTGTAGATGAGAATAAATTTCAAATAGCATATAATCATGCTACTAAAGAAAAGTATGGGAACTTATTAATAGATTTTAATCCAAAATGCCCTACTATGTGCTTTCGTAAAAACTTAAATGAATTAATAATTTTTAATGATGATTTAGATGCATGTCATTGTGACAAAAAATAATTAACCAAAAATGCTTTTCATAAGTTTTTCTTGTTTTTTCTTTTCATTATACTTACGTATTTTATCTTGTCTTAATTTATTTAGTTCTTCTTCTGTAGGCTGAGGTATAGATGGCTTAGGAGTTTCTACAATAACGGGTTTAGGTGGTGGAGTTGGTGGTTTAGGTGGTGGTGTAGGTGGTCTTTTTTTCTTTTTCTTTTTTACGACTATTTCATCTTCAGAGCTAGATGAACTAGACTCATCAACAATTATTATTTTTTTCTTTGGTGCCTTTTTCTTTTTTTTCTGCTTACGAATAACCTCTAACTCTTCATCATCACTTTCATTTTTTTTCTCTACAGGGGCAGGAACTGGCTGGGGTTCTGGTATTGGCTTACTTACTGGAATATTTTCTTTTTTTGCTGCTTCAAGTTCTCTACGTTTTTGGTGTGCCTTTTCTCTACCTTTGGCTAATATCTCTGCCCTACGTGCTTTTTGTTCGTCGGTTAAGTTACATTTACGTGCTGTTCCATCTTTTTTTAGTTTTCCTAAAGTTTTCATAGGTTCTTTCTCTGGGTTTTGATTGGGTTCTATTGGGTTTTCTGATATATCCATAGGGTTTTATATTAAGGATAGATATTATTTTTATTTTGATCTACTTTAACTTATCTTTTATCTTATTGTAAAGGTCATTATCTTGATTAATCTTTTCTTTTCCCTTACGTTTACCGTCATAACTTTTCATTATAAATGCGTAGACTCTTGCTGTAGCCCACTGTTCTTCACTCGTTACTTGTGGTCTTACACTTGATGGATTTGTTTTAAAAGCCCCTACACCACGGTCATAGACATCATCTAGAACTTTTTTAGGTATACCCGTTAATTTAACCATGGCTGCTTTGCTATTACTTTTATCTTTATCTTGATTAAACATCTTATTAAACTTCTGCTTAAATGTGCTCATATATATATGCATGATTTTTTTTGTTGCTGTTTTTGTTACTGTTAGTATAACTTGTTTACAAATATATATACTATATATTTTTTTTTTCCTCCAAATAAGAGAGAGAATTATATTATATAATATAATTATTATATAAAATAGAAGAGAGAAAAAGAAATAGTCAAAAAGTCAATTTTTGCCCAATAAAAAATTATTTTAAATATTTATAGATATAATATATATAAAATAATTTTTTAAAACAGGGCAAAAATTGACTTTTTTGACTATTGCCTAGTTATTGGGGGTTGTATCATCATCTTCATCATCTTTATCGCTTTGGTCAAGTAAGCGGAAACCTAATAATATATTTCTTACAGCTGTTTTATCATATTGATATTTTTCTTTATAATATTTTTTAAATTTAGTATGTAGTTGTATTTTTTCCTTGAAATACTTAAGATTATACTTACGCTTATCTGATTTATTCATATTTACAAAACAATCACTATCTTTGAATATATCATATAAATCAGATACTTTAACAAAGTCACCTTTAGATTCTACAGTATTATCTATAACTGTTTCATAAATAATATCATTACCAAGTAAATATTGTTCACTACGTTTAGCTACACATTCAGGAGTATATAAATTATCAATACCTTCATATTCCATAATGTATTTTAATAAAGAACAACGATAAAGTGTTTGAAATTCAATAGACTTATAATATGTATCTTCTTTAAATATTTTATTAGCTTCATCAACCTCTTCTTCTGTTTCTGCTGAAAAACTACTTTCAAATAGAACATCTCTTAATCGTTTTTTTAAAGCAGTGCTATTAGCATCACTACCATCAAGCTTTGGTTTTTCATTTGTTTCACATACAACAATAGCATGAAGAACTGTATCAGTTATATTACTATGATTAAGACGAGCATTAATAGAACCGCCGCCTGTTAATTCCTTCATAGTAGCCACATTAATAGGGTGTTTTATATCAGGTTCTGTAAATACAGCAAACCTTCTTTTATTCATATTTGCTAATTCAGGATTAGCACCAGGTTTTAATTTATCAATAAGAGTAGAACTATGCCCTTTATATCCATAATCCCCTAATGCCTCCCTCATCAAATCATTTAATACACCTTTACCATTACGCCCCCCTCCATTAGCAATAATAAATTTTTCTGGACAAACTCCAATACAACCATTATATAAAATACTCATATAACATCTACGGACTTCTTCATTAGCAAATATTTTTTTAATTAATTCTCTAATTAAATTCATCTGATCTTGTGTAGGTTGTTCCCAATTATATTTAGTTGTCATAGTAATATAATCATTTTTTTGATGTGCTCTGAATAATTTATTTTTAAAATCATATATAGTATTTTCAAATGCTAATAAATAAGGGTTATTATCAAATTTAATATTATCGTTTCTAGTTGCTAGTTTATCAATTAAAGCACCTGCTATATTATTTATTTCTGGTCTTTGTTTATTTTTCAATATTAGCATAAATAAATCTTTCCAAGCTTTCCTTATACTACCTTCTTCTGTGAATTTATTTATGTTAGATAACTCATCATTACCATTAGTTTTAAGAACATCACATATAAATTCTCTAGTTATTTTCTGTTCATCATCTACACGCCATTTATTATGTTCATCACTCCAAATATAAAGTAATTTATCCTGATATATAAAATAATCACCATAATTATCATATATTAAACTAGCCTTATCGTCGTGTGAAACTGCCAAGGAGACAGACATTTTTTTTTTATACTTATCAACCAGTTCATAATATAAATCCTTATTACCTTCCTTACAATAATGATAAAATGTACCAATACCAATACCTTTTTCTTTAGTATATGAATCATATGTTTTATCAAATGATACTCTATCCCATTTATCTTTACCTAACATGCTAATTGATTTAGCAAGTTCATATTCACCTACACTTGCTAGAGCCCAAATTATATTTCTCCAATCTGAATAACAACCTTCACCATTAATATGTTTTTCAATATTAATACATTTAGAAAATTCTTCAAGTTTATTACCAGAATTATCTGATTCATTTGACATATTATTATTACTCTCTATTTTATTTTCTGTCACTATAATATTAATAAGATCTGAATTCATAAGATCAAATTCAATAGGTTCACCATTATCAAATGATAATCCAATATTATACATTAATGCATCTGGTTTACAATAACTCCACTGACCCTTTAGCAATTCACCACTTTTATTAATAAATTGCCCGTTGTCATTTGTATAAGGTTCAAAATTTTTAGATTTAAAATCATATTTCAGGTTAGGTTTATTAAAGTTTTTATCAGTGAAAACAAAATGATGATATCCTTTTGAATAACTTTTAAAATAAGGTATACCTAATTGAATTAGTTTATTGATTGTATCCATATCTGATATATCATCAAAGTCTAATTGATAAATATGTCTTGTATCAATAGCTAAGCAGTTATAGTCTTTAATCTCATCTTTTTGAAATAGGTATGTTTGATAGACTTTATCATTAAAAATATTTAAAGAATTAGGCTTATTACTATTAGAATATGAAGGGACTTTATAATCAAACCACTGACATGAACTAGGAAATTTTTTACCATTTTCACATTTTAAATTAATTCTTACAACTTTAGCATCATCACTTATTTCAGTAAAGTAATCTTCAACAGTATAATCTTCATATTTATTTTGGTGGTCAGCCATATAATATATACAAAGATTATATTTATATACTTTTCCTTAATATTCTTTAATTTAAGAATAATAATATTAAGGCACTTAAAAATAAAATATTATTATATATAATAGAATGGTACTAAAACCAATTACGAAAGAACTAGAAAACGCATTTAATATTAATGAAACACTAGGAGACAGTAGTAAAGTAATTTATAGATCTGTATATAGACGCTTTCTAAACTTATCGGATCATACTAAACTTTTAGATATGAGTGAAGCTAACATTATTAAATTAGTTAATAATGATAGAATCCCACCAAAAAGTCAGGAATCATTATTAGATGTTGCTGTTCTAGTACGTAGAGCAAATAATGCTAGTTATGAAAAAATATTAAAATATAAAACCATACAATTAAAAAAAAGTATTGATAAGCATAAGTTAGAAAAAAATGAAAAGTTAAAAGATGAACTACCAGATAAAAAACAAATAGAACGATACATTAAAACATTACTAAATAATAAAGACTATGTATCATATATTGTAAATTATTTACTACTAACTTATGGTGTACGAAATTTAGATCTCAATTTAATACTAACATCTGATAAAGATGTAACATTAAAAGGACATAATAGTGAAATTAATTATTTATATGTTACTAGTACATATGTAATGTTTATCAGGAATAATTATAAAACATATAAAAAATATGGACAAAAGAAAATTAAAATAATAAAAAAATCCTTTGTTAATGCATGTACACAATTACTTAGTGATAATTATGATACACCATTATTAAAGCTTAAAAATGGTGATCCAATTAGTGAAGAAAGTATTGGACGTGTAATCCAAGAGATGACTTATAATAATATTGGTGAAGGCATGTATTTTAAGGTTAATATTGCTGATTCCAAAAAATCCAATAACATTAAAAGGATTCGTGACTTATCTAATCATCGCGGAACTGCGCTAGAAACTGTATTTCAAGAATATGATATTGATAATAAAAATTGAAATATATATTTATACAACTACTTAAGGAGAAATAAATATATATATATAATAGTATGGTAATTACAATTGATGAAGAACTTTATGATAAAATTAAAGGTTCTGCTATTAGAAATAAATCAAGAAGTAGTATTATTTATTTACCAGATGATAATGAAAATATGCGTAGGTATAAAGTAAATTTGGATATAAACAACAACTTATATATCATGAAAGATAAAGTAAAAGCTTATATTTTTACTCAGTCATTAGGAGATGGAATAGGAAATTATATAATTGAAAATCAAATAGCATATATTAAAGATGAACTTAATACAGAACAAAAGGAAAAATGGGATAGGTTATTATCAAGTAAACAATCTACAGGTTTAAAAATGTGGATTGATATACAACTTAAAAATAAAACAGAGGCTGATAAAATCTTAAAAAACACTCTTAATGTACATAAAGAAAGATGTAAACAACGCCTTGCCATACTCAATATATCAAAAAATTTAAAATCATGTATGGACGTACTAGTATCTATAATTAAATTTGATATTGAAAATATAGATAAAAATTTTGAAACTTATAAAAATGATTTAAGTGAGGCACTTACACAAGCAGAAGAAAAAACAAATGATTCTAAGTATGTTCTATATAACCCAATAACAAAAGAAAAATTAAAGCATGAATCAGCTTATATAAAATATTGTGAACAAGCAAAAATTCAATTTGATTGCATTGAAGAAATGGTTAAGATCTCTCATCTAGATCCATATGGTCCACCTTCAGAATTGTGGGACGAATCTAATTAACACTATAATAAACTAAACTATATCTTGTACCCTTAAATGGTAATGTTTCATGTTCTAATTCAGATCCATTAAAAGTAGCAAATCTACCTTTAATATTAATATCCTTATAATCTTTTCCATCAGGATTATACAGACGTACTTCACCGCCTGTATAATCTCCTAATGCTATTATATAACTTTTACCTACATTATTTCCATCTTTATGTCTACTAGATTTATGATTATCATTTATTTGAATAGATGTAAATTTAAAATCAGGGTTATGTTGTTTCATTAACTTACTGGCTTCTTCAAATAATTCTTTATACTTAGGCTTTTCTGTACTACGTCCAGTTATATAACCCTGTCTACCATCTTTAGTTTTTTTCCAACTATATACTTTCCCTAGAACTACACCACGATTTAAACCTTTTTTATCAGCAGTAATATTATTCCTACCTTGTTGTGGTAGTTGACCTATTTTTTTTAATATATCAAATACTTTCTCTTTTTGCGACATTATATTATGTCACTATATAATATAATGAGTGATTTTGTTGTGGCTATTCCAAGTTATGATAGACCAAAAGAATTAAATAAAAAAACACTTAGTATGTTAAGTGATAATAATATATCTAAAAATATAATTACAGTTTTTGTCGCTAACACTGAACAGAAAAAGATTTATGAGGAGGAGATAGGATCTGATTATAAAGTTGTTGTTGGTGTTAAAGGAATGACTAATATAAGAAACTTTATGACTAACTATTATACATCTGGTAAAAAGATTTTATTTATAGATGATGATATAAGTAGAATTGTTAAAGGTGAATCATCTGGTATGAAAATAACTACAGTGACAAATTTAAAAACATTAGCAACTAATGGTTTTAATTTATGTAAGAAACATGGTTATCATATCTGGGGGCTACACCCATCTAGTAATCCTCGTTCACTTAAATCTGGTAACCTAGTGACAAATAACTTAAAATATATTATAGGTGCTTTATATGGTGTAATAAATGATAAAACAATTAAAGTATCATTAGATAGTGCTGAAGATTATGAACGGACATTAAAATATTATATAAAGTATGGAGGGGTTATTAGGTTTAATAACTATTCGGGTTATACAACTTATTACGCTAAAGGCGGAATGGAGGCGGCAGGTAGAACATCAACTAAAGAGGACAGTGATAAAAAGGCTCTTGCTAGGAAATACTCACAATATGCTGAAACTTATACTAGACCAAATGGCAGGACGGAAGTACGACTAAAAAGTCAAGGTAAAGAGAAAGATGCAGATAAAGAATAAAAAAAAATTGAAATAGATTTATATAGAAATTGAAATAGATTATTCAAATAAATATAAGTAAGAAATTATGAATAAAGTTATTGAAGAATTATTTCCTACTCTACCTACTGATGTTTGTAATATTATTTATCAATATAACAAACCGCAATATCTAGATTTTATTAATTCATTAAATAGATTTGAATTAAATGAAATAGCAGGTATTTGCGGTTGGACTAGATTAGCATTTACTAAGGATACTTATATATTACATAGGGATAATTTCCGTTATAATATTCTAGGTTCCCAGCGGTGGCGGTGCTTACTAGCCTTCAAACTTCATGAAAAGCATGTTGCTTTTGATGATTATTATAATCGTGATGATTTAAAACAAAAATGTAGAGATAATGGTATTGAATTTAAAGATAGAACACCTACAAAAAATCTAATCAAGAAATTAATGAAATTATAATTAATTTTTGTCACCATAATATAAAAAAAAATTGAAATAGATTTATATAGAAATTGAAATATAAATCTACAGTTATATAAAGTAATTATGTCAGGTTACATCAATAAATCTAAATCTGATAGTTGGTCAACCCCTAACAAATTATATACGGAACTTAATAAAGAATTTAACTTTGATGATTATGATCCCTGTCCATTAAATGATAATCCAGATAAAGATGGATTACTTGAAGACTGGGCTAATACAACCTTTGTTAATCCTCCATACAGTAAATTAAAGTCTACCAAAAAACGAATTGGTTGGATAGATAAAGCACATAATGAATGTAAGAAAGGAAAAACAATTATTATGTTACTACCAGCACGAACTTGTACGCAATGGTTTCACGATATTATACTTAAAAATAATTATGAGATTAGATTTATTAAAGGTAGATTAAGATTTGGTGATTCTAAAAATGCTGCTCCATTTCCTAGTATGATTGTTATTATGAAATTATAATTACTCTTTAAAAAAAAAATATAGTGACAAAAAATAAAATAAAAATAATATATGTGTTTATTTCTTGTATTAATTAATTAATTAAATTTTTTGTCACTATATATTTAAAAATTGAAATAAATAAAAGTAAAGAATTAATACTACATTATGCCGAGAGATAAAGAGAAACAAAAAGAATATAATAAAAAACACCGCCAAACTGAAACATACAAAAAGTCAAACAGAATGTCTAATTGGAGGCAAAGAGGTGTGAAAAATGTTAATGATGAAATGTATGATCATTATATGAGTTGTGATAAATGTGAGGTATGTAAATGTGAATTTACAAAGCAAAACTGGAAATGTTTAGACCACGACCACACCACAGGTGAGTTTAGATTTGTGCTATGTAATAGGTGTAATTGTTTTGACAATTGGGTAAATGTTTTTTAATAATATAGTGACAAAACTATGTTTCGCCTACGGCTCAAGGTGCTACCCTATCTACCTACATAATGGTAACAAATAATAAATAAAAATAATAATAAAATTACCTACTAAATTATTTCTAGATTTATTTGTAACTACAGTAAATTCTACAGTACATTTGTAATCTCATTTGTAGTTACAAAAAATCCAGCAAAAAATCTTATGACT
>VMHT01003603.1_pt1 | contig 19850 bp, 8 predicted proteins | sample 4693611 | NCBI WGS metagenome assembly VMHT01 (sample SAMN12280063, study PRJNA550983) | marine metagenome | isolation source: seawater sampled from same location over 5 years 0.02-0.2 micron viral filtrate | place: USA: collected off the coast of southern California halfway between the port... ...
TGGTAATACTTTGACACATACTGTGTCATCATCAGGAACATTCCCATCATAAGTTAACCTGTCATCAGTAAACATTCCATCCTGATCAATTTCATTATTAAGTGCCTCTTCGATACTTACACGGAATGGATCAACGGAGTAATCACCTGATTCATCATATGTTCTCTTTGCAAAATACCTTAAAATTTCAGCATAATTTGTATCATCTCTTATTTTTTTAATAGCTCCTATATCAACTTTCATCAACTCTACAAAGTTTGTATCTTCAAAGTCTGTTAATGACTTTTTAGCAAGTTTTACTGATATCTTGAATCTATCTGCACCTGGTGCAGCAAAGTTTGTAAATCCTTTTGCATTATCATATAATGAAGAATCATCATTTGAGTTTATAATTTCTTCTGATACATCAAATCCAACTCTATATGATGGATTTATTGAATATGGATCTAAAATAATTTGTTGAGTTGGTACGTCTACAAATGTACCACGTATAAAATATATTCCAGCAGTCACACCAAAGGCAGAACCAATTGCAGTTGCATCTTCTGATGCTAATGTTAAAACAGTTTCACCTATTGTTATTGTAGTATTACCATATGTTAGTGGTTCTTCTAATATTAAAACTTCTCCATCTGGAAATGCAGTGCTTTCACCATCTGTTCCAGATTGTTGATATTTTAAGAAAATTGTTATTTTATCTACACCTTCTGCTGGAGGTAATATAAAATTCTTTATTGTTGCGACTATTCCTGATGTTTGACCTCTTACTCTTAATCCTTTACCATCATTTGCTGCTATAATATTGTTTAAATAAATGGAAACATCAATGCCAAGATGAGTGTCATTTACTTTTGCAGAAAAATATGTATTATCATATTCAATAGAACCAGGTATAACTACTGAACCCTCTTTAAACATGTGTCTACCGAAAGATTCAACCTGATTTTGTAAGAGTGACTGTAATCCAGTTAACTCCCTTGCCTGTACTGGATATCCAGGTTTAAATAGAATTTTGTAAAATTGGTCATCCTTATCAAAATCATCATAATAAGGTGATATATTTAAGTTAGTCTTTTGTGGCATTTTTAGAATTCTAGTATAATTTTAATATCTTCCTTTTGACGGGAGTTTCTAACAATCAACGGTCTATTGTCTAGGTAAACTATTTCTCCTGACCCTTTATTTATCTCAGAATTAGATAGTCCTGAAATAAAGTTAACTCCCAAGTTAATTAATTTATTACCAGTAGGATTTGTCGTTATACCAGAGAAATCACGAGATATAGCACCTGCAAAGAATGATGATTTACCCTCAATATTATTTGCACCTACCACTGATTCAAAATCATAGATTCTACCAGCAGTTGAAATACCAGCATAATCAGTATGATCGTATGTTGTTCGATTAAAGTTTAGAGAGCGATCTCTAAAATATTTCATTACTTTAGTTTCAGAATCATATGATGCAATAAAACCAGTTGAAACTTTCCCAGTATTTGGAGATACAGTTAATACTTGTTTAATTTCTTCACCGACCTGTGGAACTCCAGTTACAGTATCAAATTTAACTGCTTGTAATGAAGAATATGTATTATCAGTATAAGTTACTGATGTTCCTACTTTTGTAGGATTCTTTACAACACCTACTTGTGAAAACTTAGTATCAATTGGGAAATCTTTAGTAGAATCATCAAATCTTGCATAAACAATAACTCTATCAGTTCCTAATTCAGTATAAACATCTGAACCGTGACCTAAACCTGGTGGAATGATAGGCACAAGTTTAGCACGACCTGTTGATGTGCTAACACCACTACTTAATGTTCCTAAATCTACTATACCATAACTATACCCCTTTCCTCCAGCACTGACTGTAACATCAGTAATAGTTCCATTTATAACATCTATTCTAGCTTTTGCACCTTCACCATCACCAATTATATCAACTTCTTGACTTAAACCATTTGCATATCCACTTCCAGGATTTTGGATAAATACATGCTTTATTTGGTTTTGGTTTACAGATGAGTCACCGTTTTCACGGACTGATCTAATTTGAGAATCTTGGCTAGAGTTCCAACTATTTGGGACAGTAATAAATTCAGTTGAGTCAAATTTAATAATGTCACTAGGTGAAACAGTGAAAAGATACTTCCAAAGATATCCATCACCACTGTTTCCTGCTTTTGATGGTTCCAAATCAGTGAAGGTTGGTTCATCTTGGGAGACATTTCCAAGCGGGTTAGAACCTGTTGATCCATTATTAATACAAACGTAAACTTTAAAGTCGGAATTAAGTACGTAGTAGTTTGCGTCATATAACCTATTTGCTTGTGTTAAAGGACTTGGATTTTCTACACTATAATCATCTCTATAAATTTCGTATCTACTTCCCGCTACCCAATCAACTCTTCTTATAATTCTTCTTATGTTTGCAGATGATATTTTTTTACCAAACATCATTGTATCACCTGTATGTTTACGATAGGAAAAACTATCAGTAGGTGCGGGTGTGCTTGAGTTCCAATCAGTTGATCTGCCATATCCAACTAAGGAACCAGTTCCAGCAGGGTTTGGTAGTCCTATGAAAACATAGTAAGAATTATTTGTGTTTTCTACTGATTCAACAAAGTTGTTTGCGTTCAGAATTCTAAATTGATCAGTAATAATCGCTGACATTGTATCTAAACTTTTCTTTTCCTTTTATTTATAGAGGTAATGTAATCAAATTCCAAACACTCTGATTGCACCTGATGATCTTAGACCTCTCAGAGATGCTACAGTGTAGTTCTTCCTTTGAATGGTTGGGAAGGTTGATAAACCAGAACTGATTGTTAATCCAGTCACTCCAATTGAAATTGGATTACTACTTCTAGATGCATTATATAGTCTTCCCCAACTAATTCGACCTAAGTGTGTGGCAATACCAGGATTACTATTATTAAAGTTACCTGTTAATCCAGCTCCAACACCAGTAGTTTGACCGTTTTGAATGTTACAAGTAATTTCACCATTCTCACCAGTAGAAGTTACTGCGTGAACTTTATAAATGTTATCCAAGAAAGATGAACCTATACTTACTATTGATGAATTATGTGTATCAACAGAGATAACACCAGTTCCAACTGTTGTATCCTTGATAAACACTGGATAACCAACTAATAATGTATTCGCTGTTTTATCTGCTCTGAAGAAGAACTTAAGTGCTGATTGTCCACTTACAGTGGTTGTACTAATACCAGTAACAATACCAGTAAATCCTTCAACGTTGTCAATTGATGTTACTTTTTCAGTTTTAAATGGTGGCAAGTCAATAATTACTTGAGGTGGCGTAAGATTTGAATATCCTAAACCAGGATTAGTAATTGATATTGCAGAGATAGATCCATTAGTAATTGTAGCACTCGCTGTTGCTGTTGTACCAATGCCAACACCAATTAAAGGAGGAGCACTAACTTTAACGGTTGCACTCGCATATCCACTTCCTGCGTTCGTTATATCAAATGATGTGATAGCACCTGCTGATGATACAATCGCTGTTGCAGACGCACCTACGTTAATTTCACCAGAGGCTACAAGAGCGTCTACAGTGCTATATGATAAATTATAATCACCATCAGATTCGTCTGGATTACTTGCACTTAAATGATCTCCTTTTTCGTAGAAGAATACTTCAGCATCATCTACAAATATTCCATTTGTATTACCCTCACCAGATGTTGATGTAAAATCACCTATAATTTTTGAAGTTGGATAAACTTGTGGTTCAAGTATTTCTCTTGATTTATCAATTTTTTTACCACCTAATACAATATCAACTTTTTGTTTACTCCAGCGAAGTGGTTTATTATTATTTTCATCAATACCTGCACCTGTGTAAATATCAGTTTCTAAAAGTTTAGCACCAAGTAATTCTTTAATAGTTCTCTCTGCTTGTTGTGAAGTAGTAAATCCAACAGGATGTTTAAATAATCTAATTTCATCACCGATTTTAACTGTCTGTTGAATATCTGCAGTATCTACGTCAACTCCATCTTCTCCTTTATAGAAGAAAATATCAACTTTTGCCTCTGCTCTTGGTGCTTCTTCAAACTCAAATGTTGTACCACCTTCAAATGTATAAGATGAACCAGGATCTTGTAAAACACCATTTACAAAGATAAGAAGAACAGAATTTAAATCAATCAATTGTGAACGAGCATTATTAAGATCTTTTTCAAAACTTAGTAGTTGACCATTGAAGAATAATGGGAATCTTGTTCTTGAACCATCCTGTAGATTTCTAATAGAGTCAATAAAGTCTATTTCACCAAATTGCCAAGAGGAGAATTTATCTTGGAATATTTGAGTGACCTCTAACTCAAATTCTTGTATTGGTGTTGATAAATGTGCTGCAGTTACTAATCCAACGGGTTTAAATTTATCACCAATTTTGAATGAATGTCCTGGTCTTGCAATCTGGAATTCAGATATTTCAAATGTGGTTGAACCAATACCAACGGTTGTTTTTGCTGCACTGACTTTTACATCAACTAATAAATTAGATCCAGTATCTGTTGTTAAACCTAATCCTGCTCTTGAAATACCAATAACTGGTAAGTTATCATAGTTTGGTTCAGGAATTATAATTTCAGGATTTACATAACTTGTACCAGCAGAAACAATATTAAATGCAAGTGTGCCACCAACACCAACTGTTGCAGTTACAACTGCACCACTACCAGCACCACCACCAACACCAGCGTTTAATGTGATTGTGTTGAGTGTAGTTGCACCTATACCAGTAACTATACCAGCGATTGGATCTGAATTTGGGAAACTTGTTTTTGATACTGCTCTTGGATATGGATGATCAGAGAAGAAATTATCTTTTGAACATTTGAATACTATTGCACCAGTATCGATACCAACTGTGTCACTTGTTGTAAATGTATGATTTGGAATTGTAAGAACTAACTGACCTGTATGAGATGTGTATACAGCGTTAGTTGCAGTAAATGAATTTGCACTAGAGGCAGCAAAACTACCTTTACGTATTGAACCTATGCCAGAACTTACAAATCTATGTACATATGCTTGGTCTGTAACTCCAATTGCAACGGAACCACCACGATATCCTGAACCAAATGTAAGATCTTCAAAGAACTCATATGCCTGACCACCACCTTGATAGGTATGATAAATTGTGCTTGGTCCTGCTTGAACTTCAAATGTCCTATCAGAAACGATTCCAACTAAGAATAAACCTCTTTCGTGATCTTGGAAAATTGTAGTTGTTACACCACTATATCCAACACAACTAAATTCTAGATTTTTTAGTTTAACATTATTTGGTCTTTCCAAGGCAAATCCATGAACTTTATTTGTTGTAACTGTAATAATACCTGTAAGATTATCATATGCTGCAGTTTGTATTCCAAGATTAAATCCTGAAGATGTGCCGATACCAACAATACTTGTTAATCCACCAGCAGAATTTTTAAATGCTTTTACCTTTGCACCTTGTAATGGAGCATATCCTGTACCTGGTGTTGAACCTAATGAAACAATTAATCCACCTCTTGGAACTTGGTTTTGGTTTATATCAAATTCAGATACAATAAAATCACCATTCGTAGATGTTATACCACTAAATTGTACGGTTGATATGCCAGCAGTTGTATCTGATATAAATTCGTAATTACTTCCAGTATTATTAACAGTTTTAGGAGTTTGGAATACACCATTGATGAATAGAACACCATTTCCAACTCCAATACCTGAAGAGGTATTTGCACCACCCACAGTTAATGAATATGTTTTACCAATACCAGTAAAGTTATCGGATATATCATCAAACAACATATTAGTTGTATAATTACTTCTTAAAAATGTTCTGCCACTAAAGTTTGCTCTTACAAAAGGCAAGTTAGTTTCATCTCTTCTTGATCTATTATTTCCTTTTGGTGGGTCAGAGAAGAATACCTTACTTTCAACTATATTAAACGCTCCTCTATGTACTCTCATAATAGCGTTTGCTGCGTGTGAAGTTGCTGCAATACCTAATTGACCTCTATCAACTTTAACAACTGGTAGAGTCGCAATACCTAACGATACATCAGCTGAATCGTTGATAACTCCTGTAGGTGTACTTGAGAATCCAACTTCTGTAACTTTTACATATTCATCATCAATTTTAAGAAAATCTCTTGGTGCAACAGAACCGATTCCACTTAATACAAATTGAGATAATCCAATACCAACACCATTATTATGTGTAAATCCATCAAAAACTCCTAGATTATGAGTAATTGAAGTAAATGTAACTGGTTGCTGAACAACACCATCTAAACCAATTATTGTTTTAGATAGTGGTTTTCTCATCGACAATTTATGAGCATTACCTGCTCCGATTCCCGTAAATGTTACTGGATTGCCAGAAGAAACATATTCAGGTCTTGTAAATAATTGGAATTGATTTTCGTCAACAACTTTTACATAAACTGTGCTTGGCAATAAAGTTGTCACCACTCCAGCGACATTTGCTGTTGAGCCTATTGAAATAGCTGTTCCTGCGATACCAATAAATGTAGAATCAGGAGTATATGTTAATTCTTCATTATCATTAAAGAAGTGACTATTAATGTTTATTGTGCTTGTAGTGGTACTAATTGTTCCAACTGGATTGAATTTTTTAGAATAAATTGGGACTCCCTCATGCTTCAATACAAAATCTTTTTTATTAGCTCTTAAACCAGCAGCACCGTCATAAGTTGTTAAGAAAATTCTTTGATCAACAGTTCCATAAGTTAAATCAGGAGGTGTATTTTCAAAATCACTCGCTGTATATAATATTTGATTATATGATTGTACCTCTATTAATGAATCAAACTCTGCATCAGGATAGAATCTTAAATTAATATTATTACCACTTATCTCTCCACCAAATGTTCCAATACCAGTTGTTGAACCTGCAGATACAAATGGATACTGCACTGTTAAAATATCATCAACATCACGAATTGATATAACTTGATGAACCGCTGAAGTTTCACCACAAGACACTCTAACTAATGATTTTACACTACTATCAATTAATTTGTTTATTGTAGTGTAAGTAATTGGATTTGAAGTACCTGTTACATATCCTGATTCTAGTCTTGCACTTCTTTCAGCACCAGCGGGTTGTCCAGCAACTGAAAAACGATATGTACCGATTCCAGTAGCAGTTGAACCTAAACCAACAATATTTGCTCTAACATCAAGAATATTTACTCTATCATTTTCACATTGTAATTTAACTAAATTATTTTCAACTCTTGCTGTAATAACACCAACTTGACTATTACTTAATCCAGATTTTGTGTCAACATAAGTTTCAGCAATAGTTGTGTCAGTTCCATCATAATCTACAATTACCTCATTATAGTTAATTTCTTTAGTTTCACTGTCTTGTACAAAAATAGATGCATACAATGTGTTAAAATCATATGTTGGAATTTCTAATATTGAAGTAGTTGTAAATCCTACCGTGGTTGTAGCTATACCTGTGTTAACACCCACTAAATCAACGTGTCCAATGCTATTTGTTCCAATACCTGATAAATCTGTATTGAAATCTATTTTAAGAAGTTTAATATCATGATCTTTTAGGAACACTTCTGTTGGTGAAAATACTAAATTTTTTGTTCCAGTTGGTAATATATCAGTATCAAAATCACCTAACTTAACTGTTGTAAAATCAGTAGATTTTTCAAGAATAAATGCATCACTTTCAGTTGTTAAAGTAACTAATTCTGTGAATTGTATATCAAGAGTGTCTGGATCAATAATTTGAACTAAGTAGTTTGCAAAATCTTCAATTAATGGTTCAATAATAGTATTAACACTTTCAAAACCCTCACTTGAGAAACCATCACTAATATCATCATGTAGCAAAACTCTATTTGTTTTACATCTTGTAAAGTCTGTTAGAGTTCTATTTTTAATTGTAAGAAACTTGGAACCATTAACTCTTGTATCATAATCTCTTGCAAAATCAAAGTTATTGATTGCATCTACCCTTTGTTTATCATTAAGTTCTAGAACATTACCAACATCTAATACTACACTTTGATTTGATTCACGAACACTACCAAAACCAACTGCAAGATTTGATGTAATCGCAGTATCAGAAAAATTCTTAAGTCCAGATGGATGAACTAAACGATTGACTGGATTTACAAATTTTTCCCACTCAACTGAACTCTTAACTGTATATGATAGGTTTTGGTAATAATCATTATCTGGTATAACTTGATAATCTTCATTTAACTTACCAATATCATCTAACCAACCATATTCTTGTCTATTTGAAAATTCAGTTGTAAATTTAGCTTGATTATCTACAATGCTTGTAATCTCTGCAGAAACATTACTTAATTCACCCTTGATTCTATCGCCTTTTTTAATTTTATATTTACCATCAATTTTGATATAATCATTTCTTACTTCGATAACTTTTAAATCGGTTATAATGTTACCAATAATCAAAGTTTCTTTTAATTCAAATACACCTCTTGATTGAACTGGTTCAATAACAGGATATTTTTTCTTGTTTACCAAAGTTGCATATCCTGATTGGAATGTTTTTGCAATACCAGGATTTGTCGTAACACCTGCTGTACTAAACTTTAATATACATTGTGTTCCAGAGATATAATCATCTACATTAAAGAATTGATAATTATAATTATCGGAGTTGTATCCAGTTCCTTCAATGGATGTGTTTGTCGATATACCACCCTGTGTAGCACCAATTCCTGCTTCACCAACTCTTTGTATACCCTCTACGTAAACTTGATCTCCAACCGCAAATGGTTGTTCATCAAAACCATTGATTGGAGTTTCAAGGAAGCAAGTTACAACTCCAGAATTACTAATGATAACTGAATTTATTCCTACACCATTTGAATTATTAATTGATATTATTTTATGAACAACTGAATCTAATCCAGTAACAGGCGATAATACATCAACTCTAGATATTGTCTGGTTAGGAGTAAATGGTTGTAATGAAAGTGTGTCTACAACTGTATTAGAAACAGGATTGAATACGATGAGATTAGGTGTACTCATATAATCAGCACCACCACTCACAATATCAACTGAATCGATAACGTCAAGATTATCAATATTAACAACAGGTGATATGAATGCTTCTGGACTTAAAGTTTTATCTGAAGAATATTCATAACCAATATCAACAATTCTTATCTTTTTAATTCTACCTATTGTATTAGACTGTGCGATAATATTTGCATCAGTACCACTTACACTATTAACCTTACTAAATTGTGGTAATTTTTTGTAATTAAATCCTGGTGAAATAATATTTAAATTTTTTATTGATCCATGAACAGATGTAGATTTTGTAGAATATTCTAATTTATCACAATCCGCTGAAGTGTAACTTAAGAACTCTGGAATTTTTGGAGAAATATCAAAAGTATCTGGAGTTACATTGAATATTTTATATTCACCATTATACTTACTATCAATAAATCTAATTTCAGAATAATTAGATACTTCAGTGTCTGCTGTGCTTATAAATCCACCCTTGGTTAAACCGTAATATAATCTACCTGGTGTTGATGTAGAATATTGTAATGTTAAACCTGCACCTATAGGATCAGTGTTATTTGTTCCAACACCTATCGTACCTGCAACACCAACATTAAAACTACTTGAATCTTGTGAACTTAAATATTCATTAGTTAAATTTCTATCATAAAATATTTTAAAATCAAAATTTAATAATGTGCTACTTGTCAAACCAAAATTTAATTTTGAATTTTTTACAACATCAATTCTTGGATTAATTGGTGCGATTGATTGATTTCCACCTGTGCTTGCTGTTATATTTACAGTTCTTACTGGATTTGCTCTATTATCTTCAATCGTTTCAGAAAGTTGGAATTTACTACTGCTAATTCTATTAACAAAATATGTTCCTGTGCTTAATCCAGTTGCAGCACCATCATAAAATACTTTATCTCCAGTTTCAAATCCGTGATTAACTATATTAATCTGATTTGTTTCAACATTAGATGCAGTGAATAAAATAGGATCAATAATTAACTTTTCAAATTTAGAATTGTAATTAACTGATACAGGAGTTGTAGTGCCATTTCCAACATTTAAACTAGGAACTACATTCATTCTAATAGTATCACCCTCAACTAAATTATGGGTAGTTGTATTAGCTGCAGATACATTTGTTGATACTCTAGTTGTAATTTTATCAATATCACCAGTTATCTGTTTTTTATTTGATTGGAAGAAATATAATCCTGAAGATATACCAGAGTTTGAACCATTGCTGTAAAAATATAAACCCTCACTTGTGCTACCGATTCCAACATTAGTTGTTAAAATACCAATGTTATCAGGACCTTTATTAATAACATAGACATCAAGTGAATTTTGTCCTAAATGAGGTATTTTAAATTCAGTGACAAGTGGAGTTCTTCCCACATCAAAACGGTTTGCACCATTTCTTTTATTCAAAGTTACCTTCTGTCCTGTTTTAAATGGATGATTAGGAAGACGAATTGTTCTTGTTGGTATAGAAACCACTTCTTTTAAATCACCAACAAATGTATCTACATCTATAGCACCTCCATTTGTAGTTCCAACACCGACTGATTGGGAACCATTAAAGTAAACAATATCATTTGCTTCTGATTCAAATTTTGTAGTTTTAACGGGAATTTTAATAATGTTATTAAGAGAATCAACTTTAGAACCAGAAGTATGTGCAACACCTGTATGTCTTAATACTCGAAGTATCTTTCTCGCCTGAAATATGTTTAATACCCTACAAAATTCAACATCAGCATCTGCTTCCACATTTCCAGAACCAATTTTTATAGAACCACCTATTGCTACATTACTTGGTATTTTACTTACTAAAATATCTTGAATTAGACCACCTGCAGATCCAACTGACATAGTTTTTGAAAGTCCAACTTTATCAGTTGATACACCAACTTTAAATGAATCGGTAAGATTGACAATAGAACTACTTAAACCAGATATAGAAATAAATGATTGATCATTTAACTCAATAAATGGTAAAAATTGTGCTTCAACATCATTATAATTATTCCAAGTAAAGACAGCATTTTCAAATGAATTAATTGTTGTATCGATACGAGATATTCCGATACCAACTATCTCATCAACTATTGCACGGAATCCAGAACCGTTTGTTCCTTCATCATCAAATTCAGTTACATCTCCAATTTTATAATCTGCACCACCGTTTAAAATTGTTAGTCCATCAACTCCTCCTTTAGTTACAGATTCAATTTTAGAGATTTGTCTTATCTTTTCATAAGATTCAGTAACGAAATCATTTCCAGCAAACTTTTCATCAACATTATAAGGGAGAGTATTTCTTCTCAATCCTGAACTATTAAAATCAAATTCCTGATTTAATAGTTGATTTTCTGTAATAAATGGAGATCTGTAAGTATTACCAATAAAGTATGGATATTTACCCTCTAATTTATTTGTTCCAGTACCCAATCCAACGGTTGAAAAATATGCATATACACCATTTGGAAATTCTGGTGTTTTTCCAAATCTTCCATTATGGATATCTAAATCTCCTGTACCATTGTATACATGATCTTCAACAAAAAATCCTGCAGAGTAACCTGGTGGGCGATTTATTATCCTGTTAACATCAGTAATATAAGATGGTGTAATAATTTTTAAATCAGAGTTAATATTATCTGCATCTGAATATCCAAATGGACCATATATTGGATTACCATCATATGCCCAACCAACTATAGGTGAGTGTCCTGTTATATTGCTAAATTCACCACTTGAAGTTACATTAAATGTATTTTCAAAATTATTTGCAATATCTTGAGAATAACCTAATATACTGAATCTTAAAGTACCTTCTTTTGTAGATAAGAAAGAATCTCCAAATCTGTGAGTATTATTTAATGTTAATGATCTAACTCTTGCAGAATATGAACCACCACTTCCTCTTGAGAATGATCTAACTTCTGTAGCTACGCTACTATAACCAATACCTGTATTTGTTACTATTGCATCAATTACTTGACCATTTTTGATAACAGGACGTACTCTAGCACCTGCTCCAGAACCTGTTGATATAACTCTTACTTCAGGACTTGAATTATATTCTCTACCTCTGTTTACAACTGCAACATCAGTAATTCTACCATTTACAATAATAGGTTTAAATTCTGCAAATCTACCATTTTCAATGGTTACTTTAGGTATAACTTCTTTATCAAGAGTGGTGGAACCATAATTTGTTCCTTCTTCATAAAGATATCCACCTATTAGTTCACCAGTTACGACAGGTGTGATTACAATATCACCTGTAATTGTTGAACCATAAGATACATCAACATTTACTTTTATTTGTGGATAATTAAATATCTGGAATCCTTCTCCACCAGATTCAAAATTAATATATTTACCTCTATTAAAATCTACTGTTGAAGTTCCTCCAATTCCAGCGTCTGCTAATTGGAATGTATCGTTTGTTAATTTATTAATGTAATAAGATGATGTTGTTGATAATCCCTGTATCGGTGTAGTTTCTGCAGAATATTCAACTATCTCCCCATGATCAAAACCATGATTCTTAAATGAAACAACATTTAATGATGTTGAGATTCCAATTGGTTTTACTCTCAATTTACGATGAGTGTATCCTGATCCCTCTTCTAAAACTTTAACTGCAACTAGAGTGTTTCTACTTTCTGTTCTAAACTTATGAATACCACTTGCAGCAGTGTCTGTTGATAATCCAACAGTGTTTATACCTGCAGTTCCAAATAATGCATCTGTTGGTGTATTAAAAATTCTTACTGTAGATGGATTCACAGATCTTACATAATATGGTGCACCGTCAGATAATGTGCCACTAATTTTATTTTCAAGATCATATGCGGTTCCTATACCTATTGGAGTATTGCCATTTGATCCATAATAAATTAATTGTCCATCAGTCAAACTATGAGCAGTTTTAAAAGTTATAGTTTCATTTACAATGTCAACACCACCATTAAAAAATACGTCTCTACTATCAAATAGTAATTCTCTGTTTCTAGTTCCTAATATTGGTTGTAATACACAACCATTTCCATTACCACCAGTTAATGAAATACTTGTTACTTGATCGATATCAAAATCTTGAGGATCTACAAATACTTCTTTAACTGTTCCCTGTAATATCGGTTCAACTGCTGCTCCAACTCCACTACTTGTCTCAATACCAACTATTGGTGGATTTAATACATCATATCCACCACCACCATTTAATAAGTCAATAGATTCTAATGGACCATAATATATTTGATTATCTGAAATAGGTGAACGAATTTGAACACCGTTAATTAATATACCAATATCGTTTGTGGGAATGTCTTGATTTGAACTAACAAATAAGTTTTGAGATAAAGGAATCTTTCTTAATATTTTATCTGCCTCTAACTTTCTACTCTGATGTTTTTGGAGTACAAATCTATGAACATCTGTGGTAGAAGTTGTTGGACCAACTTGAACCGTACTTGCAGAACCTATCTGTGCTAAAGAATTAAATATTCTAACTTTTGTAATATCTTGACCAGGTTCTGGTATAACAGGATCAACAAAGTAAGTTCTTCCAGTATCTAAACCAACAAGTGCATCACCCTCTGGTAGATAAGTAACAGCGTCACCTTGAATAAATTTAACATTTCTACTAATATTAAAATTAATAAAACTATACCTATCATTCAGTGGGTTAAATGCATCTAAACCACTAACAGTTCCACCCACTAAAGTTTCCTCAATTATATTGGTTGTAATATCATAACTTGGTAATGAGTTTGATGAAACATAACCATCAGCATTACCATCAGTGTAAACACTTAAAGTATCTGCAATAAGAGTATCATTTCCTTGATGAATATTAACGCCAGAGCTTGTTACCTTTTCTACTTTTCTTCTTATATCATATAATTGATTTGGATCTTGAGTAAATCCAGCAATATTAGATACGTTTATTTGATTTAATGTGACGTTGATGCTCGCTACTTGACCACTTCCAGCAACAACTTGTTCATTTCTTTTTAAAATATCAAATCTATCACCAACTTTAAGAGATGATTTATCGATTGGTGTTCTTAAAGTAAATGTTGAACCCCCAATTGGTATATCAACTTGGAATCTTGAACTTGTATTGTAAATCCAAGAATTAGCAAATATTTGTTTATAATTTTTACTATCATTTTCTATTTTTTCACCAATATTTTTAACAAAGAAATTCTCTCCTTCATTAATCAAACTTATATCAGTAATTGGAACTAACTCTGACAACACACCAGTAATTCTTAAATCAACTCTTTTCGTCAAATCACCATTTTCATATCCAAATATAGTTTCGTTGTCTCTAATATCATCAGCAGTTCCAATACCTACACCCACACCTGAACAACCAAAAAACTGATTGATAGATTTAGATGTATAATTGATTTTTGAATTAGCACCACTTATCAGTGTTCCTGTTGTTCCAAATCCAACTGTTGAATCTACATTAATGATTACACCACCTGCAGGAACAGAATCTAAAACTTTTGTGTTACCTGGCACATTAAATACACCTTCAATCAAATCACGGTCACTAAATCCAACAAATAAAGCAATCTTATAATAATCTCTTCCCTCTCTTTTAAGTATTTCAACTTCTGATACTGATGCGTTAGTTGAAGTATCAGTCGATTTAAATATTGTTTGACCTGTTAAGTTTTGAGGTTCACCCTCTCCAATAACATCTGCAACCACAACTTCACGACGTATGAATTCAGCATCAGATGGTTTAATGAGATTTCCCTCTAAATCAAGAACCCTCGCTTCAACTCCAAATAATACTTTAAATAGAATTCTTATAGATTCTTCTATACCTTTTGATTGGTAGAATGATCGAGCAAATTTTACAAAATTACCTACATCTAAATTATGTGCAAAATCATTATTTTCCAAACCAGGCAAAAAGGTTTTCTTCATTTTTTTGAAGAATTCCTGAATGAATAATACTGATAAGTTAGTTAAATTTGAACCTGATGTATGAGATGATGCAGATGTTTCACTAAATTTTAAACTTTCACGATTTATTTCAAGTAAGGACGACGATATACCAACGTTAAAACCTGTTACACCACTGAAACCACGAATACATCCTGTAAAAGTTGTTGAAGTAATACCAGTATATGATATTATTTCATCATCAATCTTTAATAATCCATATTCTGATGGAAATCCCTTCGTGCTTGGTACAGTTATTACCGTATCGGATATTGATATGTCTGCAGATATTGTTGTAATACCAACAACTACCTCTGGAACTAAGTTATCAACCTTTAGATATTGATCAAGATTATTAATAATGTCACTTGGACCACCTTGATACTCTTGAGAAATATAATACTGCTTTAAAAATTCAGTAGCATTTTCAAAATCAGTTACAACAAACTCTGGTAATTGATTTTCAATAATTCTATTAACTTGTATTCTTCTGTCAATTTGTGACATTAATTATTTCCTCTCTAAATCTCCATTGGAGTAACTTGAGGTATAGTAATCTCTTGTAAATACAACACCTGAAACATCTTCACCTGAAGCGATTACATCCTTAATTGTATTTATTGTACTCTTTGATACATCAAAATTGAGATATAAATCTTTCAATCCAACTACATCATTTGATTCAGGAAATGCCTGAACTTCAATAATATTATTTTGACTTACAGTGGAAGTAATATTAATAGTGTTAACAATAACTTCACCCTTCTTATAATCAACTACACCAGCATCTTTAACTATAACTCGCTGCTCACCTCTATTATTTTTTGTTACAACACTGAGTGTTCCCATATTACTATTATCCAAGTTGCCAGCACCATCTTTATTTGGTACATCAGTAATATATGCAGTATCATTAAAACCAGTAATTGTAAAACCAGTGCTCTTAATATTATATCCAGCAGGATTTATATTGAAACGATTACCAAAACATAATTCATACTGAGCAAATTGATTTAACAGAGCTTTCATATCTCTTCTTATTATTACTTTAGTTATATTAGACGTAATTCCGTTATCAATACGATCAATAAGAGTGCTTACCTTACTATATTTAAATCTACCACCAAACTTATTCAACTCAACATTTTCAGAATATTGTGTCAATGCAGATATCACAGATGTTCTTAAATCAACTGCTGATGCTACTTGTGAAGGATTGTAGTATACAGTAGAGTTTACTTCTACATATAGTATTTTTAAGTCAACTATTTCAGAATTTATACCAGCGATAGCGTAACTCTTTAATTTATTTTTAATTTGTGATTTATCAAAATCTGATACAAAAGTACCATTTTTTGGTTTAATACTAATTTGAACCTTACCAAATTGTGGTGGATCTAATTCTTCACCACCGATGACTGCAACAGATTCTGTCGCAGGAAAAATTGTACCAATTATTGCTTCATAATCTCTTGGTGTAACTGCTCTATATTGTGCTGAATAAAGTCTTGGAGCAAAATACTTAATAGAAGACACATCTTCAACTTCAGCACCATTAGAGGCGTTTGAGATGGTGTTAACAGTGATACTATCAGATGGTATGAAGAAAGATCCGTTACTTTTTGTAAATGATCCTTGAAAACTAAAATTAGAAGGACCATTACCACCTATCCCATCAGTAACAATATAAGTTGCTGTTATAATAGAATCACTTTCTAACTTTCTACCAAATAAACCATCTCCAAACATAATTTCATATTTTTCGTCCTGAACTTCTTGAGCAAGGAAAATTTCTGAATTTTTATCAATATTTAAAATATTATCAATCATTGAATATTTTCTTCCAACGTTTACATCATTAATACCTTTAACATAAACTCTTAAAGTTGAGCTATCAATATTTGGACTGTCAATAATATATCTTTGTCTTTTTGAAGTATCAACACGATATACTCTTGAAAGGTAAGTACCCTCGTAAATTGTGATTGGTTCAGCAAATTGTGCAAAAGATGTTCCTCCTATATCTCTTACTCTTGTAGATGTAACATCTTCTGGAATAGAAAATCTATATGTTGTATTATCAGCATTTCCTACACATACCAAACCTGACCTTAATGTTAAAAATTTTGGAGTATTATCAGTTGTGGTTCCTAAATTTATATCACTAATACGAATCGTAGCTGTTGCAGCGGTTTTTGAGCGTGGAACATATCCAATATTTCTTGCAAGTGATACAACATTCTCTCTAATAGTAGCAGAATCTAAAAATGACTCATTTGCAATTAAGTTAGCGTTAAATGCATTAATATATGTGTTATAAGCGAGCGTATCAATTAGAACTGAAAAGTTAGAACCTTCAAAATCAAAACCACTAAAGTTTGAATTTGAACGAAGAAAGTCTTTTATTTGTGCTTTGATTTCAACAAAGTCTAAATTTGTAAATTGAGTAAAGGGCATATTATCTTGTTGGTTCTAATAAAAATGTAAATGCTTGTGTAGGCACATCTAAACCGACTATATCAAAAAATACTTTTATATTAAAAGTATTTGAATCAGGTAAAGATTCTGCTTCAATCTCTAAATTTTCAACTCTTGGTTCAAATATATCAATAGTATCTTTTATTTGGTTCTCTATTATAACAAGTTGTCCACGAGTATAGTTTTCAAATAAAGATGAACGTATATGAGTTCCTAAAAGAGGACTAAAAAATCTCTCAGTTGGAATTGTTTCCACTAAATTTCTCACAGATCTTATAATTGCTCGTTCATTAGTAAGCACAGGAAGGTCTTTTGTCACTGGATGAGGTGAAAAAGACAAACTGATATCCTTAAATGCTCTTGATTTACGAGTAGTCGCCATTATTAATACTTTTAGTTTTATTTATACCCCATTAAGGAGTATATTCATACCCATACTTCTTTAAATATTCTTCAAATAACTCATCGGGCACTTTTCCCTCCCAATATTCCTTTTCTGTGTACTCTTTTTTAGTCTCTGATGATTCCATAATCGTCCTCTAATACTTCTTTAAGATAATTTTTATCCCAATAATCATAATAATTGGTTTTAGCAAGTTTTTCTCTTGCTTCAATCAATTCATTTCGTGATTGGCACAAAACTAAGTTGTATTTTCCATTATTTGTCTGTAGTCCTTGTATGTATGTATTGGTTTTTCCATGATCTGCAATAAATTTATAGTCTGGATAGTTCTGATTATAGTCATCAACAGTCTCATACAAGAAATTTGCATCAATATCGTCTTCAACTATGTTTATTATAACGTCAAAATCATCATTTGGTGTAATTTGACTTAATTTTTGTTCTTGAACACTAAAATTAGCACCTGATGCATAGGGACAGATGCTAAAATTACCTAATTCTGGTCGAATTTTGGATATTTCTTGTATCCAACGTAATATATACTTACTCTTCTCGTCTTTCATCGGGTGTTGTCCAGAAATAATCATCACAATCACCTAATCGACCCCAGTTAACATCATTCTCAACTTCAAAAATGCGTGTTGATACCTTAAAATCAGGTATTTTAACATTTTGAGGTGTCATTGAAGTGTCAAAGATGCGACATCGGTTGTTTGGATAGAGACAATACTGACCATTTCGTAATTCGATGAGGTTAAATGACTTATGTTCGTCAGGCATCTCACTTGTTGCAGTGTCAACTTGGTCAGAATCACCATGATAGTTGTCTAAAGTACAAATATACTGCCCTTTAACGCTTCCAAAGTGCCTTGTTCGACATTCCCACTCCATTGGAGCTACAAATTGCTTCTGAATGACCGTAAAATCATAGTCCATACAGTTCCAAAACTGCAAATTGACCAAATCCATATCAGGATCAGGAGTTTTTGGTTGTGATAGAAAAGCAGAAATGGGTAATTTGTCGTACATTGCTCCATATTCGGGTAAATACGTTTCAAAATAGAAAGCACGACCTTGAATTGACTTTGCACAGACCCATAGACCCTCTACAAACTCTCCAAAACCCGATTGAAAGTCCGTAAGGTACTCTTTTCGTACAAAAACCTTTTTAGTTGGTAAATTAGCGATTAATTTTGCCATTCGTCAAAGAAATTAGAAATCTCGTATCCTTGTAATTTTGATTTATAATCTGAGGACTCTCCCAGATAATAGTAATTATAACCTAATCTTTTATATAATGCAATCTCGTTTTTATTTGCAACGTGACCCAAACTTAACTTCTTATTTTTATAATTCCAAGCAAACTGGTCTGCCCATACACTATTCACACTCTTAAATTTATATACAATCGTAAATGCTGCTAATTCGTTTCCGTCATAGTACCCAATAATATCGGAATGAGGTACTTCAAACTCTTCACGGAATATCGGCACAGTATCCTCAAACTTCTTATAGACAATATACTCTTTGTATATCTCCAAGCACTGCTCAAAAGAAGAACTACCAAGAATACGATAGTTATGGTATTCCTGATAGTTTGTGTCTTGAAGTCGAATGCGACAATACATTAACGACCCTGCCCTCTGTATCTTTTACGAGCCGAGTTACGGGAGGTTGCTGCGTATTTCGAGTGTTTTCCCCGCCCTTGACGAGTTTTTTTGGGTCTTGACTCAGTTACATAAGCACTGCCCATCATTCCTGTTTTTCTAGCCATTGTTTAAAGGTTCTTCAATATAAGGTTCATAAGTGATATCACTTGATGTGAGAGTCTTATTGTAATAGGACTCGATTGCAAGGTCTTCCATAATGTCAAACAGTTCTGATTCTGATAC
>VMHT01099718.1_pt1 | contig 19846 bp, 38 predicted proteins | sample 4693611 | NCBI WGS metagenome assembly VMHT01 (sample SAMN12280063, study PRJNA550983) | marine metagenome | isolation source: seawater sampled from same location over 5 years 0.02-0.2 micron viral filtrate | place: USA: collected off the coast of southern California halfway between the port... ...
GATCTGTAGTTTGGCTCGTTGTCTACAGGGATCGTCATGTTGTGTGATGTTGCATACGTGTATGGTCTTCATACAAGTATTTAGATAGTGAGGTTAACTCCATGAGGGATTGTGGCACTAGGCCCTACAACACGAAGTGTTCAGCGGAAAAATTTTTATGGCCCAAAGCCGCGAAGCGGTAGCGGTTAAAAAAGTAACCCAAGTGTGAAAGCCATCACAGCATCATGTGCAAACGTTACATACAGCATAAAGCCTAGAGCGATAATGGCCATAGCAACTATGTCACTGTCTGATATGAATGCTAGTAGTTGACGCACAAGTGTGCTAACGCCATCTCTTGAGTCTTTGTTGTTCTTCCTGTTCACGTGCTTCCTTTCTAGTTAAGCGATTGTTGATGAATACTCCGACTAGTCCTATGCACACGCTCACTGTAGTTCCGAATGCTAGTAACCCTAGTCCTTGAACAAGTGTAAACGTACTCACTGTGTGTCCACTCTCTCTGGAGGGGTTTCTTTGTTCCACAGTAGTAATACTGCTACAACTATAGCATAGGGTATGCCAACTGCTACAACGATTGCCCATAAAATATCCATCATACTCTTACACTATACACTATAAACGGGTAGTAGTCAAGTGTGAGAGATCACCAAAGTGATCTGCTCTACGAGCATGTGCGTATACTGTATAGACCCCGCTGTAAGGATTGTGCATATGCAGTGACCCCGCTGTAAGGGTGTGTATGCGTGAAAGTATTTTTGGCACACCTCTCATGACGCACACCAAACCATCCAAATACAGTCTTATCACCGTGCCAACAACCGTGGATATGAACCATAATACCACTTTTACCAATAAAACCACTAATACCACCATGCCGAGAGGCCCCTAGAACCTGGCACGTATGGTGCTTTCACAATGACCCCTCATTCTTCGGGGTCCCACTCTTGAAACTATGCTAGTACTCTCTTATACACACTATAGTAGTCAGAGTCTGGCTACAGTTCATATAGTGTAAAAAAGTGGTTGACAAAGTGGTAAAACCATGCTATACTGTATAGTATAAACAATAAGGAAGGGTCAATGCACACATCAATGAATGTATCAACACATGGCGTCAATACGCATAAGGTCAAGAGGTGGTTATCAATGAGCATGATATCAACGAGCATACTATTAATGACGGCTTGTTCAACGACCGATCAACAAGGACGAGATGTCATTAGTCAATACATGTCAACACCGGAAACTGTCACGGACTATGGGGCGAGATTGCCGAATAATATTGGAGATTATGAAAGATTTTGCACGGGACGAGAATGGCTGTGCAGGTAGTATACATTTTCTCGTTCTTTCGTGTCTTTGTTCTTTTCCGAAAAAACCGGTTGACAAACTGTGCAGAGATGCTATACTAAGGATAATATGAATAACAAATGGAGATTGAACATGAAGAACGGTGACCTAATAAGAGGGGCCATTGCGGGTGCTCTCATAGTTGTTGTAGGCTTCCTATATGTGGAGGTTAGAGAACTAAGAGAATGGCAGGGCTACTTTGATGATCATCATCACCTAGCAGAAGGCTATACCATGCCACACGATCATGATTGGCACGGGAGTTTGAAACAAGGCGAGGACTTGGACATAGTGTTTTCGAAGTTCATCGGCTTGGTCAAAGAACTTAAACAACTGGAGGCAGACATGCCTGACGTAGAACTGGAGGACTAGATGAGAATACTCATTGGAATTGCCATCGGAGTTGTGGGCACATTATATTATGTGGATCCCTCACTTGCAGAGCCCATACTAGCATCGGCTCAGGAAATTATTTTCCAAATAGGTAATTTTTTGGTTGACAAAACCGGTTAATCCTGCTACTATATATTATAAACTAACAAAGCGAGGATATAATATGTACAAGATTAAGATAGCATACTGTGGTTACGATGTGGTAAGCACCAAGCACGAAGTTGAGAACATAGAACAGTTCGCAGACTTCCTAGCACGTTCGGTACCCACACTAGAAGATGCCAAGAAGTATGTCACAGCACATGCAGACATCAAACGTGAAGACTGGGTAGAAGGCTACGGTGACGATATGTTTTGGGCACCTAGAACACAACCAGCAGGATCCAGAAAGTGTAGAGAGAGTCACTTGTTCCTACACATGAAAGGCTCATGGCATGTAACAGATGATGGCTGTGATTGGGAACCAGTTCAAACATTCTTCAAGGAGGCCGCGTAGTTGGAATACAGAGGCTATACCTACGAGCAGGACATACAAGAAGAAGAGGATAATAGAAAGATCTTCCACGAGATTAGAGACCCTGATTGGCAGTTGGTGCCATGGGGTCAAACACCCAGCACATGGCATCGGATATCTCCATATCGCGGTGCCACCCTGGATGAATTCAAACTTGCTGTGGACGAGGTAGTTTTCTATCGTTTCTGTGTGGAAAATAATGGTTGACAAAACCGGTATTGCCTGCTATAGTAAGATATAAATTAAACAACAAGGAGCGAAACAAATGGCAACAAGAGCAAGAATAGGCATCCAGTTAGAGGATGGCACAATCAAAACAGCATATCAACATTGGGATGGTTATCCGGGTGGACTTGGTTACACACTGGTAGACTATTGGATGGATCCGGCCAAGGTGGGTGAAGCAATCGATCTAGGTAATAGTTCATCATGGAGATTCATAGTTGGGGAGAAGATCGACTTTGATGACAGAGACAATCCCATGCACGATGTTCAGAATGTATACTACGGCAGAGACAGAGGCGAAAAGGATCAAGGTCCTAAAGTCTACAAGGACGAGGCTGAGTACATGGCTGAAGGGTTCAACACAGGAGAAGAATACATCTACCTGCTTAAGAACAACACAGGCAAGAAGGACTACATGGGCAAGGCTGTAGGTGAATGGTTCTATACACACTACGAGAACCCACAGTTCAAACCTTTAGAGAAGTATGCTATCCTAGAACATATCGATATGTTGAAAAGACATCTTGAAATGTTGGAAGAAAGAAAGGTTGCATAAAGAGGTTGACAACCGGTAATACCTATGCTATATTATAATAACAATAGAGAAACGGAGCGAACATGAAAGACACAACATATATATTCCACACTGATCCAGGACACGGTTGGTTGGCAGTACCCTACAAGGACTTGGTATCCTTGGGCATCCAGGACAAGATCTCGGACTACTCATACAGCAACGGTAGGACAGCATACCTAGAAGAAGATGGTGATGCGGCTGTATTCATTACAGCATACAAACAACACTTCGGAGACATGTTCAAGTTCCGGGAGTCATACAAAGAGAATACTCCTATTAGGAACTTTGAAGCATACTCAGAACTCAATAAACAAGCGGCATAATAATGGTTGACAATACCGGTATTATCTGTTACAATATACTTATATTAACAATAAGGAGCGACATATGAAACTATCAACAATAATTGCAGAGATCCACAACATGGAATCTAAGGACCTTAACAAGGTTGTAGAGGCTGTGAAGTATGCGAGATCGCAGGCACACAGACAGATGGCCAACACTCTAAGAAGTGGGGACACTGTTGAATTCGACGGCAGGTATGGTAAGACTGTTAAAGGTACAGTGATCAAGACTGCCATCAAGTATGTACAGGTAGACTGTGGCATAGATGGCAAGTGGAGAGTACCGGCGGCACACCTAAGGCTTGCGGCCTAGTGTTAGACACTTTGAAATGGGCGGCTACGGTCGCCCTAATCATCGGCTTTGGTTTATTCTCCGCAGGAGTTGAATGGGGCTTTTGGTTGCAAATAACAGGTGGTATCCTATGGTTGGTCGCTGGATACTATATGAAGGACAAGCCGATCATGTGTGTGAACCTGTGCATGACATTGGCAGGACTATTAGGTAGGTTCGTAATATAACAACAACAAGGAGCGAGATGAACAAAGCAGAAATAAACTTTTTTTACGATAAGAACGAAGACTGGGAAAGCACATACAACAACCAGAACTTCTTCGAATACAACCTACACAGAATGAGATACTTGGTTGTAGACACAGAACTAGATAACAATCCATTTGAAGGGTGTGTGGATCTAGAAACACTTGAAGTCAAGAACCAACTATCGTTTGACAGACTTAAACAATACACTCTCGAAGACCTATTAAAACTAGGTGAAGCCAACGAGTGGGATTGGATAGGTGATGACTTCGAACATATGTGGCAATACCTAAATTTCATTACAGATCATGACAAGACGTTTATGTATAACACAAGGATCATGGGTGAAGATGAATATATGCACATCTATGGTTATAACATTCCTGAACAGTATCAACAAGGTGATCTAAGAGAGGCTTACCTAGCAGGACAGTCAGATGCAGAGAAAGGATTAAGTTAATGATAAAATTCTTAGAACAAGGCGGTTTAGAAGTAGAACTGATCATATGTTGTGGCATATTTGCAACACTCTGGGGCCTAGGAATAATTCAAATTAATTAATCTTTTTGGTTGACAAACCGGTATTTCCAGTGTATTATAATAATATAAACTAAAAAAGCGAGGAGATATAAATGAGTACAGAACTTAAATCACACGCACAGGGCGTATCACTTACAAGGTTTTGGGGTGGAGAGACTAGAGGTTCGTGTGTACAGTTGACACAGAAGAAGCAACAACTTCCTGCAACGGCAGACAAGTTTTTTGATAGTGTACAGTTGACACGAGCACAGGCGGCGGCTATGGCGGCTGACTTGTTGGACTTTGCACAAGGTAGAGAAGAGGAGGACTTAGGCTAATGGAAAAAATTAAAACATGGCTAGGAGCATTCTTCATCATTGCTGGAATTGTAATGATGGCAGGCAGTGGCGGAGACTGTGATGGACATTGTGGTCCCGGCAACACTATTAGTGAAATGATCATGCTGTCCTTTATAGGATTATGCTTGTTCGGTACCGGAGTTTGGATAGCAATCAGCGCCGAGAATAATTAGGGGTTGACAAATGGTAAAACCGGTGTTATTATATATTATAAACTAACAAAGCGAGGAACATATGAAACTTAAAAATATTGGAAGCAACATGAACGAAGTTGAAGTAAACGGTAAGAGCGTACTGTTTTCATATAGCACTCCGGTAGCAGGATACTGTGAGCAGGGTGCATTTAGAACAGACGAGAAGTTTAGCGTCACAACTTCAAAACACATTAACAAATATTTAGGCGGCAAGGACATAGGTAGAGTTGTTCCGCAAAGTTGGATAGAAGGGTTGGTGGCATAGAGCCACCTTCCACAAGGCATAGGCAATCGGTTATTAAATACAACACGATAACCGGAGGATAAACGAAATGACAGAGTTTCAACATCAAAGAATAAATGTTCCTACAGGTGTAGTGTCCAACGACAAAGGTAAGGTTGAAGCAACCTACGAGAATCGTTTAATCACTACAGTCGAGGAACTGAAGCAGGCCTATGCTGACATAAAAGAATTTCAACAGACTAATGGCGCTAGAAAGTTTACTAATGCCACTAAGGTGTTGGATAAGTTCGGCGGAGAGGTAAGGGTAGCGAACAGTGATCTTCCTGACGTTAAGGAGCACAGCCGCAACCACCCTCATACCAAACCAAAAGCGTTTTGGGGTCCAAACTATATACCTGAAGATGATACTGAATCTAAATAGGTATTTTGGATAAAAAATGGTTGACAGTTTGGCCAAACCGTGCTATTATATAAACACAATAAGAAATTATTGTATCATTTAACGCAAATAGGAAAGGCATATAATGACAACTAAAACATACAAATACGCAGGTTCAAGTACCAGCAACGGCAAAACGAAAATCAGATTTGCCAACGACATCATGAGGATTAAAGTCCTAGATAAGAATGGACACCAAGGGGTGAACATCAAAGAACTTCCAACAGAAATGTTGAAAGGTGATGCTGTAGTATTCCTGAACTCAATCGGATACGCAGGCGAAGACACAGCCGTAAAAGACGCTCTTAAAAAAGCGGCCAAGAAGTACGGTGTAAGTCTTAAGCAACCCGTAGCAGAAGCAACACCAGAAACAAATGTTGCGTAACCTAATCATAGGTACAGTGATAGTAGGGGCACTCAGTGTCCCTACACACGCACACAGTGGAGACTGGTCAACAGGGAATCCTATCCTAGATGGGATCCGAGTGTTGATATCACTCAACAACACGTCTAAGAAGATCCAGAACACCGACTTCAAGAAGTCACTAGAAAAGTCTACTATCGAAGTCATAGAAGAAATGGGTAGCCATTACGCAGATAAAAAGGCTATAGAACAACACAATCAAAACAAATAAGTGGTTGACAATACCGGTATTGTCTGCTATAATAAGACTATAAACAATTAAACATAAAGGAGCGAATATGCCTAATTGGTGCAATAATACGATTACCCTAACAGGGCCTAAAGAAAAGATCACCGCGATCTATGCAAAGGCAAAAGAAGACAATGCCTTGCTACAACAACTCAAGCCAATGCCAGAAGCATTAGAAGGAACAACTTCACCGGCGCCTAAAGAAGGCAAGGTGCAACCGTTGGTAGATGGTTTCGACAACTGGTATGACTGGAGAGTTCAGAACTGGGGAACCAAGTGGGATGTCGACATGGATGGACTTGAACTATCCGACGACGGCACAACTATCAACGGTTGGTTCGACAGTGCTTGGGCACCACCCATTCATGCTTACGAGTATTTCCTAACAGACAACGAAGACTGTAGTATCAAGTCTTACTACTATGAAGGTGGTATGGACTTCGGAGGACTGTGGGAAGACTTTGCAGATGCAGAAGTGACCATGAGTGAGTTTACCGCAGATGAGATGGAAGATCCTATGTCAGGTTTGATCTTTGACTTGAATGAACAGTTCAACTTCTCTGAGATGGTGCGTGAGTATGAAGAAGAACAGAAAACAGATACCGAGAAGTTCATTGTAGACAAGGAGGCAGTCAATGGCTAAAGATAGTTTACCGTCAGACTTTCGTGATGTAGAAGCCGAAACAGTAGTAGGACAAGACGGTCGAGGGTTGAACCTTACCCACTATGTTCTAGCAGAGAGGTTGCTACAAGTCGAGTTCACAAATATCAAGAAGGACCTTAACGAAGACGGTCAAAGCGACACACTCTGTTATATCCTCGAAGGAGGCTTCAGAGGCTTTCACAAACAGAGTTCGGGAGAACTGTGGAGTGAATGGAAAGAGGTCGAGGAGAAGTTCTATCGTTTGTATGAAGACGATGAACTACCATGGTCGGTCTACGATGAGGATCCTCTAGTAGCACTCGAAGAAGATGAAACAGGGGAAGTGGCTAAAGGATAGCCACCAACCTGAGCCTTCGCCCATCGGGAGCGTACTTATATTATAACATGGAAATACCGGTTTGTCAACCTCTTTTTAATTAACTTGTTATGTTTATTTTACTTGCATTTTGGAAAAAAGTGTGCTATATTAAGTTATAAAATAAAAAAGCGAGGAAAAATATGCAAACACAAAATTTAGTAGCAACAAATAATAGTTTTAGTAGTGTACACACACAAAGCGTTTTAAAGCAATTTAAAAAACGTCATAAGTTTGCAAAGCAACAAACAATTAGTAAGCATGTAACTTGCACAAGCATTTACACAGACGACGTGGACATTTGCTTTATGTTTAATGTTGTGCATAATAACACAACTTATGTTGTAGATTGTTATGCAAATTACAACACAAATTTTATAAGTGGAAACGTTTATAACTGTACTTGCAACAAACTTGCAACACAAATTTTACAACAACATTTTAATTTAAAAGCAAACTATACACAACTTTACAACGAGGACATGTATTTTAATGCAAAATAATAATTGACAGTTTGGAAAAACTGTGTTACTATAAAACAATAACAAATGCATAAGGAGCGTACATGCAAAACTTTAAAACTATTACTAAAACAACTACAACTAAAACTAAAAGCGTACACATGGATACGTTATACGTTGTAATTAATAACTGCTTTAACAACTTAAACGTAGTGGAAGCAGATTGCACAAGTGCAAGTTACTTTATTAACAGTGCTAACATTTTTGCACAGTTGCAAATGCTGTACGTTGAAAATGAAAGCAATGATTACGTAGCGTTGCAAAGCATAATGGAAGTGTTTGCTAACAACATAACGTACTATGATGAAAGCAGTTTGTTTACAACTGTAGTTGCTAACACAGCAATGCAAAAAGTTAACTTAGAAAATTACGTATATTTAAGCAACTAAAATTACATAACAGTTATGCAATAAAAGTATTTGCATAACTGTGTTTTTTGTGCTACATTAAATTATACAATAACAAAATGAGGGTTACACACATGCAAAAACTACTAAACAAAATTACATATTACTTTTTACAACGTGCTTACACACAAATGGAGCAAAGCAACAACTTGCAAAATGGGGACAAAATAGCGGAGCATGAGGAAGATTATTATACGTATTTTGTAAAATAATAATTGACAGTTTGGAAAAACTGTGCTATATTAATAATATAATAACAATACGGAGCGTACATGCAAAACACAATTACAAAAACACAATTACAACACATGGTAAACTTTTTAACACACTGGGCAAATTACAAAGTTGAAATATTTGACAGTGAATTTGAAAATTATTGGGAAACGGATACGTGTGAAGAAATTTTAGACAATGCAAAAAAGTTAATTACTATGTTTTATGACAACACAATTACATATGAAAAAGCAATGCAATGTGTTACTAATTATAGATACGACGACGATTGTGTTAACGAGGGCGTTAGTGAAATGTGGCACGATTATTGCAAACGTAATAACATTTTAAACTTTTACTTTTTAGACAAACAAGCACACGATTACGACGGCGAAGACGCTTGTATGCGTATGTAAAAAACTTTAATTTAATGCTTGACAGTTTGGAAAAACTGTGTTATATTAATAATACAATAACAATTAACATTATGGAGCGTACATGTTAAACATTACAAAAACACACACAAGCGTTGAAAAAAACGCAAATGAAACTATAAACTATACAACATATGAAACTGAAGGCAATGTTAAACTTGCTATGGACAGCATATGGGATTACAATGGAAGTGATACTGTTGCTGTAAAAAGTATACAAGTTATTGAAACAGTAAATGTTGATGATGACTACAGTTACAAAATGGTAAATGTGGAACATGACACAACATGGGAAATTTACACTGACAGTGGATTTGAAAATGCTATTAGTAAAGCACTTAATATGGATGTAAGTTTTACTGAACAAGGCATGCAAGACAACAACTACGCTAGTATGGAGTGCTAAAATAAAATAAAAAAACTAGTTGACAGTAGTGCAAAAGTGTGCTACTGTTAATTATAAAATAAAAAAGCGAGAGGAGCGACGATGGGAATGTACAATTTAATAGAAGACAATGTAAACAAGTTTTACGACATTGCTTTTGATAAAATTAGCGAATGCGAAAATGTATACGAACTTGCAGACGTGATGCAAGAACACGAGGGTTTGCTACAGGGAAGCAGTGAAGCAGATTGCAAAGACGATTTGTATAGCGAAATGTGGTACGAATACACTAGCAAATACGCGACAAATTAATTGTAAAATAATGCAAAAAAGAGGTTGACAATTCCGGAAAAACCAGTTATACTGTAAGTATAAACAATAAGGAGCGAACTTTATGAAACTAGTAATTCAAACACAATACAAGGAAAACTACGGCGCCCACGATTGGGATGGCAAAGGTGAGTGTCCACAGTATTGGAAGTTCAAGGGTGGCGACACTTATGTGGTACCGGGTGTGAGCAACAAGGATCTGCTTCCGCAGTTACGAGCACTGATCGAGTCGAGCGATGAGTATCAAGAAGAATACATCATCTACTCGGACGTCATGGAAGATGACGCAGTGTGTTGTGAGGAGTGGGAAACTCCGTGGAACATCCATGTAGAGGACAAGGGCTTCTATGCTAGCCGTTATGTCAAGGCAGAAGACTATTGGCAACCCGGCTACAAGGGCAAGGCAACTTCATACAGGATGTTGGCCGGCGGCAATCGTACAGACTTCCAAGAGGAGTACATCAAACTTGAAGAGGAGGTAGCCTAATGGTACTGATTCGTAGCACCAAAAGCATTGCAAGACTCAACAATGATCGGGCATTCAACCCACCAAAACTATATAAAAATCAACCCAAGAAAGTGGTTGACAACTACACAGTTAGAGCATATACTGTAAGTATAAACAGTTAACAAGTTAGGAGCGAACATGAGAACTTATATTAAAATCGGAACAACAGTCGACAGCAGATTCGGCGAAGCAAAAGTCACAGGGATCGAACTGTGCAAAAATCATTCAGAGAAGTATGGTATTGCAATGGACAAGATCTTTGTAGAGGACAAGGACAGATGCATCTTTGACATGGACAACGGTCATTGGGCATATGGATATCAAGTAACAGTAGGAGGTCAGTAATGGGGCCTAAGTGGGGTAAGCGTCCTATGGAGGACGAGTGGGATGAGTTGTTGGATCAAGCGTCACCGGACGACAGTGACACGCTCATCGAGAATGAGGAAGAGTTCGAATCAATCGAAGACATGCGAGACCAAGAACTAGAGCAAGGGGTCGAAGGCATTTACAATTGGGACGAATGGAATTAAAAATAATGGTTGACACACATGCATATGAGTGTATACTGTAAGAGTAATTAACAAAAGGAGCGAAACATGAAGACAGCATTAATACAGTTCAAGACTGGAACATACAAGATCAGAGGCGCAGATACAGATGTATCAGGCATGAAGTTTCCACTCATTGAGCATTTCAAACAAGGCAAGAACGGTGCGTATGTAACTGTTGATGGAGCCGCACAAGCAGGCTTTCCAGAACGTAGTATACGTGTAAAGATCGACACACCACAGGACTATGAGATCGTAGACAGCAACTTCGATGAAGTCAAGCAAAACGCTCTCAAGAACACAGTCAAGGACACAGAGACCGATGAACAGGTCATGGAACGTATTGGCAAACGTTTTGGTATCCTAGACGAGATGACCAGAGCCTGCAAGGAAGGTAACATACGTGCAATGATCGTAAGTGGCCCTCCGGGTGTTGGTAAGAGTTTCGGTGTTGAAACACAACTAGAAAAGGATTCAATCTTTGATGATGTAAGTGGCAAAAGCAGACGCTACGAAGTTGTCAAGGGTGCTATGAGTGCAATTGGACTCTACAGCAAACTGTACAAGTTTTCAGATCCTAAGAACGTAGTTGTGTTTGATGACTGTGACTCTGTGTTACTAGATGACCTTTCGCTGAACATTCTTAAGGCGGCCTTGGATACTAGTAAGAAGCGTTATATAAGTTGGAACACTGATTCGCGACTACTGCGTAGCGAAGGTATTCCAGACAGATTTGAATTCAAAGGTAGTGCGATATTCATTACCAATATCAAGTTTGAAAACGTTCGTAGTAAGAAACTCAAGGATCACCTAGAAGCACTAGAGTCACGTTGTCACTATGTGGATTTGACCATAGACACACATCGTGAGAAGATGTTGCGTATCAAACAGATTGTCAGAGATGGCATGCTGGATGAATACAATATGCCACAGGAACGCAAGGACGATGTGGTAGAGTTTATAACCGAGAACAGCAAACGTTTACGTGAACTGTCTCTAAGGACAGTACTTAAATGTGCTGACCTTGCACAAAGTTTCCCTTCCAGTTGGAGGGATTACGCGGCGACCACAGTGTTGCGATCTTCTTAACAATTACCCTCGCTCGAGGAGATCAATCGCGTTAACAGAGCCCCAGTAGGAATTCGCTCCTCTTACTGGGGTTCACCTTTTTGGTTGACACATATTCAAAATGACTGTATACTGTAAGTATAACAATTAGAAAAAGGAGCGAAGATGATCAAAGTTTACCAAGTAGGACACGAAGCACACCAAGCAATGTACCCCGACACCCCGTTCAGTTACGGTAGAGGGTTTGATCCTGTGGCCAACATCAAGCACTACGAACACGTTGCAGACCTGGATGCGAGTGATCTAAACGAAGCATTCCAGATAGGCAACATAGGCCCTGAAGAGGCCTACACAAGACACAAGCCAATGCACTCTATAAGTGTAGGAGATATCCTAGTAGAAGACTGTGGTACAGTATCAATCGTAGCAAGTTTTGGCTTTGATAAACTAGACGTTAGCCTTTAATTAGGGGTTGACACAACCGGTAATTGATAGTACACTGTAAGTATAAATTAAACAAACAGGAGCGAATATGTTAGACACAATGACAAGAACAGCAGTAGCAGTAAGCGATGACATCAACCACTACACAGCGGAAGATGTTCGAGCAATCCTACAAGAATCATTAGATGCGGCACACATTGCGGCACAGTCATTCTTGGCAGATTGGAACCAAAGCACAGGTGGCAACCAGTATGGTGAGCCTATGTACTGTGGCTTTGCATCAACTAAGATCTACGGTGTTAAGGGCAATACCAAGTTGGGTAAGGCATTCAAGGCCGCTGGCATTGAAAAGGACTACAGTGGTGCATACTCTATTTGGAACCCTAGCAAACACGCAGGGCAGAGCATGGATGTTAAAGAGCACGGTGCTCAAGCCTGTGCCCAAGTGTTTAAGAACTATGGCTTTAAGGCCTACATGGATTCAAGAGCAGACTAATAAGGGGAACGGGCAGTGCTGGCCTAGGCTGGGATACGTAGGGTATTAAGCAACAGCACACAACAAAGGAGACTAGCACAACGCTAGGGGGAAAGAGGCTAGTAGAAATACTAGTCTTTTTTCTTGACGGCAATCCAAAAAGAAAAAGAAAATAAAAAATATTTTGAGGCGAGGGGCTTATATAATAAAACCATGGTGATGCAGAATCACCAGGCAGGAGAAAAACAAGATATTTAAAAAATTGTATCTAATTTTTTGCACTATATAAACCACCTCGAAAACTGCAATTTTGATAACTAATATTTTGGAATGAACACCTACGATCCAAAATCACCCCTCACACAGCACTATATACGCACAGGAGCCATCTTAGCACACACAAAGCCTAAGACTACCAAGCACACACCACGAGTGCGTAAGGCACGTGTACGACGCTTAAAATGCGTCTAAGACACCTTAAAAGCAACCACCCCCTAGTAAAGTAGTGTATAAAAATTTTTACGCACACATTTTTTTTGGCTGAGCATACCCCTCTGCATAACTACAAGTATGAGCAAGTTTTTAGATAGTCTAGCCAACAACACACCCAATTCAAGTCAGTTTGATAGGATAGAACCCACCCTAGACTATGACCATTCTGAGCAACGTATCAAAGACGTACAACAACGTTTGAGCACAGTTGTACAAGAGTTCTATAGTGCATACCACAATGACGCACTCACGGGTAAGGTTAGTACACTTAAAAAACGCATAGCAAAGGCGCAAATCAAATAGAACACTACTGCATATACACAAGAGACTTTGATCAAGCACAGGGCTTTATACGTGATCTAAGTCTATGTGGAGTAGTCATAGATGCTCATGCTAATAGAACACGCTTTTGGTTAGATTCAACTCACGCTCTACATCAACTGTTCTATTTAAAGTATGCTCACGTACTAGTCAAAGTGGACGAATCACATGTGTGATAAAGTTACGCACAGGGTATATATGCTCTTCAAGGTCAATGAACAACTGTGTGTTCCAAAGTGATTCATGTGTGAGTCTAGAGTATGCTATACGTCCAATTTCAGTTTTATAGTTGCGTTGGGGAACACTAGGAAACACACCTGTGAGCCATAGAGCACTGTCACCTAGGCTTTTAGCATCACGTGCTGTGGTCATAGCAAACACAGTTTCTGCATAGGTGTTTATAGGTTGTAGGTCGTGTGTGACACGCTCTGCTAGTAGATGTACAACATACTGTTTGATGTGCCAAGGCAAGGTTAGTCCGGTGGTATTTTCCGTGTCGTCTACCACAGTTTGAAACGCTTCGATGTATGCATCATCTGCTTTCATATAAATATTTATTATGAAAACGCTCCTTGTCACACTGGTTCTAGTTGGGCTTGTTGGTTGTACGCAACCCTTGAACACGCTGGTTGAACCTGACGCTAAAAATGCTACCGCTACTGCTTCGCAGTCGAAAAAATCTGCGGCTGACGCTTCGCGTACAGAGAATGGCCCACCCAACTTCCAAGGTATAGCAGACGTACTAGGCTGTGTTTTTGCTCCTGAGAGTTGCGGAAAATAACCTATTATCCCGGGTGTTTGCGACAGTCAAGTAAATACTTGTAGAGTTGTTTATGTGATAAGATCAACACACACTCGCATGTACACAGAACCTAGTTCTATATAATATAAAAGGTTGTATAAAACTTCGATAAACAACTCATCTACCCTTGTACAGATAAATATAGCATTCACAACAGAGACTAAATACTTGTATGAAATGGTTTATAGTTGTACTCATGCTGGGTATCAACACAGACGGCAGTCAAGACACGTTTGTTTACACCCAACCACACTTTGACACAGTAGACGCATGTCAACAATATGTGTACACAAACAGCACTCAGTTGGAACAAGCAATGATGCAGGCGTTCCAAGGTAAACAGATTGAAAGTGTATTCTGCATACAAAAAGACAAACTAAAACGTTTGCTTGAACTAGACAGCGGAACTAAAACAAACATTTAGTAAAACCGGTTTTATCTTTTAAACAACACTACTATGAAAAAATTTAAACATCGAAAAAGTCCCGGAGAACAAATACGAATCCTGGAAGCACAATTAAAAAAACTGCAAGACCCAATGGAACAAGAACAGTGTCGACAGGCTCTGCATCATTGGCGCACAGTGGCGCAAGAATTCAAACAACGACCCCCAGGCGAACGCAAACATAAATATTAGTATGCAAAAAACAATCTTAATAGGATTTCTTTTTTGGTTATTATCCGCAACCACTGTGTTTGCACAACCAGAAGCAACTCCTAGTCCGACACCCCAAGTACCAAATGATGGGATAGTAAATCTACCAGTGATGTTAGACTGTGGACCTATCGCTAGTATAATGGAAATACTACAAAACTACAAAGAGTTGCCCACAGCAACAGGTGATGCATCATGGAGAATACCAAATGGTCAAATGCTCAAAGGTAGAATGGTCATATGGATCAATCCACAAACTAAATCATTTAGTATTACCATACAACCAAATGAGGATATGGCATGTATCTTTTTGCCAGGTATGAATTTTGCACCTTTCAATAATCCAGGCACCAGTCTTTAGGTTTCGTAAATACTGTTATGAAAGTAACAGCAACACAATTACCAATAACAAAAAAATTAGATGCCAACATCGACACAATTGAACAGTGCATCAATGATGGTCAAGGATATATTCTAACAGGCGAAGGAAGCCTCAGTGGTTACTTTGCTCCTCCTGTTATCAATGACATGCACAATGTCAACGAACTCATGGAAGCAGAAAGATATCTAGTTGGAGTTGCAACACAACAATCAAAACAGTTACTTCTAGGTACAGGTTGGATGGAACCTGATGGTATGCCCTACAATCAAGTTAGGGTATATGACAACGGATACAAAGGTGCTTATAACAAGCGCCTATTGACAACTACCATACATGGTGGTGGCGAACGCAATGCTTATCTCCCGGGATGGGCACCTTTTGTATTCGACCTACCCAACAATCACAAAGGAGGAGTTTTGATTTGTAATGACATATGGGCAACACCCACAGTAAGTCCTACAGGTAATCCTTATTATGTGAATAGACTTTCGAGAATGGGTGTGGATGTTTTATTTTGCAGTGTTAATTGCAATGTAGGAGGTCGTGTTCCGTGGGATCAAACAATATATACTTGGCACGAAAATCATTTACAGATGTATGCAAGATCATTTAATATGCATATTGTTGTAAGCGGAAGCAGTCTAGGTATGAACGGCGAAGAGATTGAGAAACTACAATGTCCATTAGGTGTATTAGATCCTAACGGTGATTGGGTAGTGAAACTTGACCTCGGACAGACAAATGCAACAGTAGAAATCAAATAAATACTATTATGAATTATACCAACAAGTTGTTGGCTTCACAGCCTACTAGTCATTCAGAATTCTTTAAAGAAAGTGTAATTCTTGTTATTGAAGACAGTCCTAAAACAGGAACTTGGGGGTTACAATTAAACAAACAAACCGACACACTTAAAGTGAACACTGTTGTTTCGGAAATCGGCGTTCATATTGACACAGATAAGAATTGTTTTATAGGCGGTCCAGTCGAACCAAATGCACTGCACATTGTACACTCTAGTGATTGTATTATGAGCAATACTATACCCATCAATGACAATTTAAATGTTACCAGCAATCAATCATTGTTTGAAGAATTGCAACGTAGCAGAGGTCCAAGCGATTGGATAATCACACTAGGAATGTGTACATGGGCACCACATCAATTAGCAGGTGAAATGAGCGGAGAACACCCGTGGACACCTCAACACAAATGGTTGGTAACAGACTGTCCTAAAGATGTTTTGAATATCAATCCTAAATTATTGTGGAAGCAGATTGTAAAAACCTGTGTCGAAGAAGCCACAGCAAGTATGTTTTAATAAAGGAGCATACAATGTATGATTATTTGATTGATAAGATAAACAATCAGACCATTAGTAAAACCCCATTTGATTTTGTTTACTGTGAAGATTTCTTTAACGAAGAACACTTTGCACAAATTGTTAATGCAACGCAGATAAATGTTCCTAAATTTGATAGTACAGAAGCAATGTGTGAACAACTACAACAAACATACGACTACAAGCCTGTAAGTTTTCCAGGGTGTACGCAAAATGTTAATAGTTATATTAGTTGGTATAATAAACAGAGTGATGATTACAAAACTACTAACAAGGACTTACTAGAGGGAGTAGGCATTGCTTTTCGATTGCAATCATATCAAGATACAGTACTAGAAGAACTTGTTGAATTTTTCAACAGCGATGCGTGGCATGATTGTATTAAAAATAAATTTGGCAAGACTAGAGAAACTAGAGTAGAAACAGCAATACAAAAATATGTCTCTGGTTATGAAATATCTCCACACCCGGATATAAGACGTAAATGTGCAACATATATGATTAACATAAACAATCCACAAGCAGAACATCTAGGACTGCACACCCATTTTATGGAGTTTGTGGAAGATAAAAAACACTTGTATGATTATTGGGAAAACAATTCTAATGTAGACCGTTGTTGGGTTCCGTGGAGTTGGGCAGATACAAAGTTCAAACACACCAAGAACAATAGTATAACAATGTTTGCTCCTAATAGCAGAACAATACATGCTGTTAAGTTAGACTATGATCATTTGCAGTTTCAACGCACACAATTCTATGGAAATCTTTGGTATACCAATAGCGAAAAATTACCTATAGCAAGGTGGCGAGATTTAATTTAATCTTCTTCAGTATTAATTGTTTTAAGAAGTTCTCTTAGTTTAGTTGATTGTGTTTTACCACTTACCTTACCTACAGTAATACCTTCAGTTGGATCACTACGTTCTGTAGTATTAGAATCATCTATTGTGCTTTGTTTTTTAATATTAGAATAAATGCTACTTCCTGTAGACTGGTTGTATGAACCTTGTTCATCTTCTACTAGATCTTTAATACGTAAACTATCTACATCAAACTCTAGATCTACTTTTTGTCCTACACCGCTACTACTTCTAGTTTTCATAAACTGTATTTGATAACGTCCACGTTCTTTCATTGCTCTACTTGTAAAGATACCAATAACATTATCAGCAGTTTGAATCTTACTTAATCCTCCACTGATGTGCGAATGATCAAATTCAATTTCTTCTACTGCCGCTCTATTCAACTGCGACGCTGTAACAAACACACAACCTAGTTCCATAGCCAAGTTACGTAGTTCTTCACTTACATATTTGTCTTTAACAAACAAGTCACTTGGTGATACTTTAACACTCAATGGCATCATCAAATCTAAGTAGTCAATTAATAACACATCTGGTTGACACTTGTTTTTAATTGACCATTCTTTTACGTAACTACGCAAGTCGTTTGCGTTCTTACCACTAGGCATATATTTGATTTGTATCTTACCTGACTTCTTGCCCATCATTTTGACTTTCATCTCTACATCATCAAGATTCTTAAAAATTTCTTTTGTTGCTACACCTGTAAGCATACTATCAATACGCATAGCCGTTAGTGCTTCAGAAAGTTCTAAACTTATGTACAATACATTCATACCTTCTAGTGCAAAGTTAACTGCCATATTCTGCAAGAACAAACTCTTACCTGCACCCGATCCACCTGCCCAAATATTAAGTTCACCTCTGTTGAATCCACCAAACAGTTTTCTATCAATACTAGGCCAGCCAGTGCTTACTTGTCCGTTGTTGTCTTTGAGTCCTTCTAGTCTTGCTTTAGGATCTAAGAAATAATCTGTACCCATGTCCTTTGCAAGTCCAATTTGTATTGCTTCTTTTACTAGTCCTTCTACTGGACCATACTCACCTTTTTCAAGTAAGTCTGCACTCTTAAGAATTGCACGTTCTAGTGCTTTGTGTCTACTAAACTGTTCAAATGTATCCAACAGCCAGTCTGTGTGTTCTTGTCCTACACTACTAGCATCTTTGAATTGTGTTCCACAACTACTGTTTACAATTTCAAGTTCAGGCATAACTTTGTATTCATCAACATAGTGCTTGATAAATTCAGCACCTTCTTTTAGTTTTTGATCAAAGTTTTCACTTTCAAATATACCTTGACATCTTACAAATGCTTCTGCATCGCTTAGAAACATTTCTAAAAATAACTTCTGTATATCTTGATTAAAATCTTGCATTATTTCCCTTTGCCATCTGTTGTACTATTATACCATATTTTGTCGCTAAAGTCAACTCTTGTTTTAGTTTTGGCGAAAACACTTCCTAAACAACTTCCCGGATCGCCTGGGTGTTTTGGAACATGCACATGTTGAAACATTCTAGAGTTTATAACATTATCTATTGCAGGTTTGTTTAATGCACACCCGCCCATAAAACACACTTGTTCATAATGGTGTACGTTCTTTAACCAAAGGCTAATTCCCATAATGATTTCTTCAAACTTGGATTGTACTGCCGCGGCCAAATCATTAGCATCTGCATCAGGTAACCAAGCATCTAATCCTCTGTGCATGTTAACATTAAATTTTACACTAGGATAGTTGATATCAAATAATTCATCTACATCTTTTTTATAACGTTCAGCATTACCTTGCTTTGCCATTTGTGCTACAAGATATTCATCTTTGTTTGCTACTAGTCCTAGTCGTTGTGTCATAGCACTATACCATAAACCTATGGAGTGCGGATATCCTTGACTGTGAATTCTTTTAATACGACCACCAAGTCCGTCCCATATAGTATAAGTTTCAAACTCGCCTATACTATCTAGTACAACTATTGCCCAACGTGTATTTCCGCTATTGGTACCGTAGTAACCATATGCGGCATGGCTTTCGTGATGCTTTGTGTACGATAATTTATTAATAGGTCCAACGTCATAGGATTTTAGATATTCTCTTACATTTGTATCACTATAAGGAATTCTCTGTCCTGCCCACAGTTGACGCAACCATTTGAGTCTAGGATATTCATACCATACTATTTCATCAGGAATGCCATACATCTCTTTTGCTACACTAGTCATTGTAAAATTCAAGTCAGGATCATTGTCTACACCTGTAAAGTCTTTTGCTAAACACGCCCAC
>VMHT01062400.1_pt1 | contig 19835 bp, 30 predicted proteins | sample 4693611 | NCBI WGS metagenome assembly VMHT01 (sample SAMN12280063, study PRJNA550983) | marine metagenome | isolation source: seawater sampled from same location over 5 years 0.02-0.2 micron viral filtrate | place: USA: collected off the coast of southern California halfway between the port... ...
CCTCGGCAATACGGATGATCGCCCTCTCACCCTTGTTGCTCAGCTCTTCCTTGCGGGTGATGACAACCGGTGCGGTTGCATCACACCAGCTGTAAGTGGCGGTTCTAAGCGGATCTTTGACGGCCAGAGATACTGCTTCATAACCGTTGCTCAGCTGGGTGATCGTGCTGTGATCAGTCAGAATCACAGGACTGTCGATATACGAGCCCCCATCGACATCTTCGACGTTTCCGAGGGTGTTGACTGCGTCGACGAGGGGGATGATGCGGAACGTGTTGTCCACTTCCTTGTCGCGCAGGATGCGCAGGGTACTGGCCAGAATGTCATTCTGGACGCCGGTCGTGGTCGGCATGAGACTCTCCAAAGGGTTCGAAGGGAAGCGGCGTGTCCACAACCGGGGGCCGAGGGCTGGCGTGTCCTTGCGGGTCCAACCTGTAAGGGAACGCTACCCTACTTTCGCTGCGCCTTCAAGGCTTGATAAATGTCAAACGCACTTGCATCTTTCAAGTCTGGACTGAGCACAGGCTTGCCTGGTCGTGAGCCCCGGTCGGTAACCAGGGCCGCACGTTGCGCTGCTCTGCGCTGAAGTGCTGCTCGACTCGATGCCTTTTGTGCAGCAGCGTCAGCCATGCGCCCTTTGACCATCCAGTACGCTTGCTCCAGCTTTAGATTTGGATCGTTCTGAAGCGCGTCGTAGACGCCCTTCTTGACGCTATCGTCCTGCAACAAGTCGGGGTGCTGCTCCTTGAATGAGGAGTAGCGAGCCTTGGCCTCGGACTGTTGGTTTTGTTTGTGCAGCGGTTCGAGCACGTCTTTGAGTCGAGCGGCAACTTTAGACTCGATGACCTGCTTGATGTGCTCTGGGTTGAACGGGTCAAAGTCCTCGGGCATCGACCCGGCTTGCGCGGTCAACTCATCCATGAGTCCGCTCTGCATGAGCGCCTGGTTCTGCGCTTCAAGCTTGCGCCGCTCGGCTGCCAACTCTTGTGTCTTGCGAGTGAACGCCTTTCGCATCTCGGACATGGCGCGCTGCACAGGCTCGGGCTGCTCTGTGTAAATGCTGTCCCAGGACTCACCTTCAAGCAGCCCTTGTGGTTCGGCTGCGGCGGCTGCGGCCTCTCTTGCTGTACGTTCCTGAGCAAGCCTTGCCTGCTTTTGCTCGTAAGCAACAAGGACGTTTTCGACCTCCTGCTTGTACTTGTTTGGAGTTGGAGTTCGATCCCCAGCACCGGCAGGCATTGCTGCTGCAACCTCGTCGGTTGAGGTCACAGGTGCTGCTGTCTCTGCGGGTGCAGCCGTGTCCGCGGGTGCGGGTGCTGCAGTCTGCTCTTCCATCACATACGCTCCATCATGAGTGCTTCCTCGTCAGGTGGACCCCCCATGGGTGCACCCTGCATGGCAACTTCCGCCTCAATGGGCTCGGCCATTCCTTGTGCGAACGCATCGCTCTCTGCCAGTTGGCGGACCTTGGATGCCAAAGTAGCCACGTCACGATCGTCTTCGATCATGTCCATCTCCAACTGAATCCCAGCCCCGGTCTCTGCTGCTGCATCTGCGAACATCGCAAGAACTCGCACAAACTCAGAGGGAAACTCGACAACGTCCTCTCCGAACTCTGGGTAGTCCCCTTCGAATCCGGCTGCTTCAAGCGCCATGTTTGTGGAATCGACGAGTGCGTTCATGGCGGTCTGTGAAAACTGACCTCGGATGATCGGCAGCTCCATGTCTACCATGCCCTGCATGTCTTCTCCGATGCCTTGCATATCGGCGAACATGCCTTCAATCATTGCGTCGTCTTCGCCGACCATGTCGTTCATCTTGTCCATGTCACACCTCAGGGTTTGGGAACGTCCGCGCCATGGCAGTCTCTGTGCTGCCTGTTTCTTTCAGCGCGGTCGTGTAAGTCTTGATGTTTCTTTCATGCTGCTCGTGCTCGCGAGAAACGCGACGCTGCTCGGCTTCAACCTCGCCAGGCTGAAGCTGGCGCAAGCCACGTTTTTTCATCACGGAATCACGGTGCTTCTTGTCGCGGTACGTGACGTTCAAGGCACGATCATGAAAACCATCCCATTTCGTGTCACCCCACCCGTAGGCAGTGCGCGCAGGCATGGATGGAACGTGCGTTGCCTGACGCCCGCACAAGCAGTCAACAGGAATCGAGCGACTGTTCATGTCGCGCAGACGTTCGTAGTGTTGTCCACAGATACATCGGTATTCGTACAACGGCATCAAACAACTCCGCCGTCAGGCAACATTGCTTTGACCTGGCCTGGAGCTGGCAGTTTGCCTGGCGCGACACCCGCCTGCGGAAGCATCTCTGCCGGTGTGCCGGCAGCTCCGGGGGGCATCTGCGGCATGTTGGGCACAGCAGGAGCCTGCTGCGGCAAGAACTCCTCGGTGAGGCCGTAGACCCTGACGAGGTTCTTTAGGATGGTTTCGTTGGCCACACCCAGTGCTTGCAGCACGGGAACCAGGGTCATCAACTCCTGCTTGGCAACAGCCTCGGACATAGGAGTCGAGCCGCTGTCCACAGCAAAAAACCCGAAGTCGCCCGTCAGGTCGTCTGGTGTCAGTGCTTGCGCGCCGCCCGAAAGACGCATGATGACTGGGTCTTCGCCCATGAGTGTAGCAAGCATGACGACGTAGGCCTCGGCAATGGCTGCAATGGCTGCATCACGCTCGCGCGCCATCCTCCCGACCTCGCTGGACGAATAAGCAGCGAGTGCCGTGATTTCCGTCGCGGTGGCCTTGGTGGCCTCGCCGCGAGTAAACGGCGCAAGAATGCTGCCGCGACCGAAGTCGTCCTCGACCTGCTGTTCATAAGTCTGCAGCTCCGGCGGCACCGGGCTGTGCGGCACCGGCATAAACGACGCCTGCAGGTTCTGCCCGTTGGTGAGTTCTACCTCGATGAACTCACCGTCCTGGCCCTGGGCAATCTTGCTCATGGACTCTTCAGAGAGGATGCCCTTCTCTACAAGCCACTGCCGTGCTGCCCGACGGATGCCGTTGGCCTGGAAGGTGCGGATGGTGTTGACCTCCACGACTTGGTCGTACACTCGGCGCAGTGCGCTGTACCCCCGCAGCGGCTCATCGGGTTCGCGCGACATAAACAACGGTACAATGGGAACAATCGGCCGGTCTGACTGAGTTCGAAACGGAATGCCGTCGAACTTCTCCAGCTCTGGCTCTTCCTCGTCGTCGCTGCCCACAGCCAGCTCGATGCCGTCGTACAAGAACTTGCGACCCTCTTGGTAGTCTGGCGACCACACCAACAACTTGTCGTCGGTCAGATCGTAGAACTCGACCACCAAGATGTAGTCGGTAATGTCCTTGGTGATCGGATCCTCATCCCGACGGTACGCCCCGATTTGCTCGTTCTCGTCTTGGTAGTCAATGTACCGCGAGAAGGTGCGCTTGCTGTACTTCTTGTTGCCGTACTTCTCTTTGGCAACGTCGATCGGCACGTAGTACCGGTGACCCACAAATCTCTGCGTAGCCCAGCTTGAAGCTGCATCATCGACAACAACGTCCCAGGGGCCGATGGGTGTGACCTCAACGCGGCGCAACGGATCGCGCGTGTCGGTCGCCGACAGCTTCATGCCTGCCCAAGGGTAAATGAGGGACAGCCGCAGCGCATCCTCGATCTGTCGACGGGCCGTCATAAGCCAGTGGTTCGCAACCTCTTCGGTCAGCAGCGGGTCGCCTCGGCCGCGCAGGTCTGGCTTCACCACAACCGCCGGGTCTCGCACGAACAGGCTGGCGATGTAGCTCTCGATCAACTCGTAGGCGCGACTGGTCTCGATGAGAAGGCTGTCGTCGTAAGCAATGCTGCGCTGCCAGTACCGCATGAGGTACGCATTGCGGAGCCTGCGCATCTCTGGACGCTTGTCGTTCCAATACTCTTCGTGCTGCTCGAAGAGCTTGCGGGCAATGGGGGGTGTAATCATGGCTTCCTCAGTCGGCAGTCGTCGGCGTGATCGGGCTTGTCCTTCTGCTCGTCGAGCAGCTCCGTTGCAAGATCCTCGCGCTTGAGCATCCAACCCTCGTCGTCGCCCTCGTACTTGACAATGCCGTCTACGAGGAGGTCACCGGCAAGCAGCCAAATGCTGCCTTCGAGGTTGCAGCGTTCGCAGCTCATCCGTTCCTCTCCCAGGGCAGGGCCCGTTCCTTGAGCCGGGCAACACGGCGCTGCCTGATGAACTCGTCCATGTATCCCTCCATTGCCTCCCGCCGATGCGACAGCGGGGCGCTTCTGACGCAACGGTAGGCCAGCGCAAGCGCAACGGCAAGGTCGTCGTGCAAACCAGACGGAGCCTCGGGTGTGACCTTTCGAACCTCGATGCCTCGAAGTTCGTGCAAGGTAGACTGGTCGAGCGCAAAAATGAGACCCGCCTTGACGTGCTCGCGCAGACACTCAAAGGCATCCAGCTTCGAGCGCACGGTTGTGATCCAAGGCTTGCCGCGCGCACTTTTCCACAACCGCCGGTACTTCAGCCGATCCAGCTCTCGCAGCACCACATACCCGTGGTTGTTGGCTTCGCAGAGCACAAGCGCGTTGTTGTACCTGCGGGCAAGCGTTGAAATGCGGGCTGCCCAGTCTACAGGCGACACCTTGTTGCTGCGCTCGATGTACACCGGCTGCAGCGTTCCGAGCTCGACGATCGCCAGGGCACTGTAGTCAAGCCCCACACCTGCAGCCACATCGACGCCCATGACGTACCGCGACTCCTCCTGCGGCGCTTTCAGCTCGCGCTGCGGAGTCTCGAACCACACAACGTCAATGTTGTCAAGGTCGCGCGGGTCAAAGTACGTGGCCTCTCTGGCGAGAAACGCATCGTCCAGACAACCAGGGTACTCCCGCTTGAACTTGTGTAGACCGAGCGTGGCGACCATCCGACGACGCCACCACAACTGCGCATCGTCGAGCCCGTAGTGGTCCGCCAGGTCTACCTCTTCTTCCGTGGGCTCGTAGTCTTCAGGAATGTTCTCGTCGCGGTAGGCCTCGTGCTGCCACCACCAGTACGTGAACAGGTGCCAACCGTTGTCTGGCGCACCTTCGATGAGCCTGTGGAAGGCGTCGCCCGGTGCGTTGACCGTAGACTCGATGATGAGCGGGCCGTCGCCGACTGTCGAGATGACCTGGGCCAGCACCTCGTCGGGATCGCTGTAGAAGGCGAACTCGGAGAGGTGACCGCCCGTGAACTCGAACGAGCGGGTACCCCCGCGCCCTCCGGTCGTGAACGAGCTGAAGCCGGCACGGGTGTCCAAGAACACCGTGTCCTCTGCGCTGTCCACCTCGAGGTCTCGCTGCAGCAGCCCTGGCAGCTCGGACAGCCACCGCCGGTCCATGCGTCGGAGGTTGCGGGCAGACCGCTCGTGGAAGCTGAGCACCGCGTAGTTCTGCGGATGCGGGGTGGTGTAGGCTCTGTGGAACTGCCACGCCCGCACACCGGTCGACACCCCGACCTGGCGACACTTGATGACGATGACGCGGTTGTGCTTGTCCATGACCTCCCACAGCCGCTCCTGGGCGGCGTTGGGCGCGAAGGGCACGAACCGCTGCTGCTGCTTGTGCTTGATCCGCAGCATCTGGCAGAACTTGGCCCGGTCTGTCAGCAGCCCTGTGGCGCTCTCCCGCATGTGTTGCGGGATGGAGCTGGGCAGGTGTACCGTCACTGGTCAACGAGGCGAAGCACGTTCGCCAGTTCGCTGACCTCCTCGGTGGGCTTCAGCGCCTCGGCTGGCTGCTGCGCTTGGCAGACCTCGATGACACGCCACGCGCAGTCGACCTGGGCCTTCACGGGGCGGAAGCCGTCGGTGCCACGAAGGGTGCGCTGGATGCAGCCGAGTGCATCGGGTGCAAGGGCGACGAGAGCTGCGTTCAGTTGTTCAGGGGTCATGTGTCCTCCGTTTTCAGTTTAGCACACGCACAAGGATTTGCCTCCATAGGGGTGGTACAGGGGGGGCCCCAAGTCCGGGGGTACGCCCTACCCTCTACCCCCCACCCCCCCACCCCCCCCCGGGGGGGGTGCACCCCCCCTCGGGCTTAGGGTGCACCCGCGGTTACCAGTGGTGGTCGATGTTCTCCCCCTTCTCTATGCACCCTCTACCCTTTAGGAAAGAGTAGTGGAGGTATAGTAGGGGGGTGGGGTATCAACAGGGTCTGAGGTGCACCCGATAGCGCGGGAGTGTCGACGGTCACAAGGTCGGCGGGGTGCACCCTGGGAACGGGGCCCAGTTCGGCTTGGGTCGCGCGCGGTCCTCGAGGGCTCGAGCACTGCGAGGGAGACCCCCACCCGCTCGAGCCCGTCCAAGGGTCCATCAGTACCCGAGCCACGACCGCAGGGAGACCAGCGTCGCGGGGATCGTCTCCCGCAGCACGGTCACCCCGTGCACGTCATGGGTCCCGATCGTCTCCACGTCCATCGTACCGTCGGGGTGAAACCTCACCACCCGCGCGGGTGGATGCTCGGCGCAGTATCGGGTCAACCATCGCTGGCGGTTTGGGTGTGTCATCGGTGCGTGTCCTGGGTCGATGAGTGCAAGCGGCAAGAATCGCCGCGAAGAAGAAGACGAGAAGGAACCCGGACAAGGTCAACAAGTCATCGACCAAGTCCGGGCGGGTGTAGCGGCTCACCTTGCGCGCCAGGCCTTGTACCGGTTGACCACGAAGGCCGGGCCGTGGGCGGTGATGACCGGTGAAAGCCGACTGCTCGATGTGCCATCGCATGCCCGGCACTCCCTGCAGGTAGCGTCGTTGGCTTCCGCATCGCAGACCGTCTCGCCGTCCTGGAGGAGCTCGTCCTCGAGACGGGTGCGGAATGTGCGCCACCCCTTCGACCGTGCCCGCAGTGCATCGGCGGGGCTATCGACCGATGCCATCAACCACCGTTGATAGCCGGCGGCATTGGGTCGCTTCCACTGGTGAGTGTAGCCAAGGAGCTTGGTACCGTGGGGGGTGGTCATCTGGTCAAGCTTCGACAGCACCAGCGGGGCAGACATCGGATCGCCATACGCCCCCACCCGGATGACCCGGGGCCGGTGGTAGTCGAGCCACGCCATGGCCTCGGCTCCCGTTCCGTAGCGGCCACGCTTGTAGGTGTTCCACACTGACAGCGGGCCACGGTGCAAGACGACGTAGCAGCTACCACCAGCGCTGCGACGATGCGGACACCCACCACAAATAGCGGTGTCGAGTCCCTCTCGGGAGGCAACGTGCGGCGGGGTGTCCTTCAGCAGGTACCAGACCTGCGGGATATTGCCGGTCTTGGTGTTGCTGCTCTTGGTCGTGAGAATCACGACGATGTCGACGCCGGGCTGGATAGCCGACGGTCCTTCGTAAAGGACAAACCCGGGGCGGCTCATGCTGCACCCCCGAGCGTAGCGCGCACCCGCTCACACACGGCCGCGTATGCGTCGGAGTATTCGACCGTGCCGGGTTCAAAAGACTCCTGCAGGTATTCGGCAACGTAATCGGTCCACTCGCTAACTTCTTCGACCCACTCTCCACAGGGAGACACGCCAACGTCATAGGCGGAGCGGCGCTCCTCTCGGATAACTTCGCGAGCGATAGCCGAAACGGTCTTATCGAACTGGGCCCGGCTCATGCTGCACCGCCGAAGAGAGCAAAGCCGACGAAGAACAGAGCGCCAAAGAGGGCGACGCAGAGAAAGTCTTCAACGTGGCGGCTCATGCTTTCACCTCCACCGGCTCGACGCAGCAGGACTCTTCAAGTTCTTCGAGCGTCGTCTCGCGTGTCGCGTCGTAGCAGGGGAGCCACTTCAACAGCAACGGGGCCGCGCCTTCGGTGAGGAACTCAAGCAAGTCCGACGGGTCGCAGTCGGTGTCGATTTCAAAAGACAGTCGATAGAGCATGGTGTGTGTGTCCTTGTGTCTGTGGTCGGGATGTCCGACACCCCGCAAGCCCCGTCCGGTCGAGCCGGTACGGGGCAGAGCAGGAGAGCCGGGGCTACAAAGAGGCGGAGCAGAAAGCGTTCAGGTACTGGTCGGCGTGGGTAATGAACTGGTCGCCCGTGCGGGCGGCGAGCGCTTCCTTAGCGACCGTCCGGCGGGCACTTCGTGGCAGGCTGCCCGGATACGCGGCCTTGAATGCGGCTCCGTCGGCGGCTCCGGCATCGATTGCGTATGCCATCGGCTGCAATGCCTTGCACTCGAGCGCGGCCTTGACGGCGGCGGCGCTCGCTTCCACTTCAAGCTTGACAGTGAAGGTCGTTTCCATGTGTGCGTCCTTGGTTGGTGTCATGGGGAAGGGCTACCCCCTTCCAACACACACACCCTATGGTCCATTGGTCCACCTGTCAAGGACAAAGGGACCAAAAACTTTCTTGGACTTTCTTCTTGACGGTCCGAAGGTCCCGCTATACAGTATCTGTGTTGGACGGATGGACCGTCCCGCCCTTGACCCGGACGCACAAGATGACTGACACCGCTACACTTTGGACCATCACACACGCACAAAAGAGCCTGGTCGACCTCGACTCTTTCTCCGAAGAGATGGTACCCGTGATGCCTGGCACTCTGTGCTGCGAGGTGCCTGCTACTCGTCGACTCAGCAACAAGGGCACCGCGTTTCGAATCTTCGATGATGACGGCAACTTGTACTACCGGGGCCGCTACCACGGAGACCCGGCCGCGTTGGGTGCCTTCGCTCCGCTTGACTGGGCACAGGGCGAGGCCGGAGCTACCCGGATCGACTACTTCGAAGACGGCAAGTGGGCGACCCTGTAGGGTCCGCCCCCCGGCGGGGGGGTCCGCCCCCCGCACCCGCACCCGCACCCGCGCCCGCGCCCGCGCCCCGCGCCGCCGCCGCGCGCGCGCCCGGCCCCCCCCCGGTTCTCGTGAGTGCGAGGACGGGAGGTGCAAGGACGGGAGGTGCAAGGACGGAAGGTGCGAGGACGGAAGCAGCAAGGACACACACATGATCACAACTGACTACCTGCCACAGCTCTTGACCCGCCGCCTGCTTGCAGTGCTGGAAGACCAGCACGGTCGCAGCCTGGACGACAGCGAGGACCGAGCCGCAGTGGCAACAGCATTGACCCAAGCACTGAAGCCTACACTCGCCGTCATCTGCGAGGACTGTGGTCGCTTCGTCCCTCTCGGCGACCCGTGCCCCGGCAAGTTCTGTCGTGGCCACGTCCCCGAAAAGTAGTTTCACCCCGTGCATAGGAGCACACCATGACCATCCGACCCCGACTCTCTGAGGAACACGGCCAAGCCCTGGCCATTGCCGCTGGCCTTTCCAACATGACCACCAACAAGTACCTTGAGGTTGTGATCCGCCCGCTCGTTGAGGCTGATGCAGCCGAGCGGCTGAGCCGTAGCAAGTACGCTGCGAGCGAGGACGGAAGCAGCGAGGACAAGTGATGATTGACTCCCGCGCCAACCGCGTGTGGCCCAAGCCTCCGGCCGGTCACCGCTACGTCGAGCAAACCCTGACCGGAGGGGACTACATCAGCACGGGCTACTTCCCCGATGGTGTGGTCAATCACAAGGGGAGGGGTCGCACGGTGGACAACTGTGTGGGTGTGACCTCGTTGTTCTTCGACGCTGACCTCATCACCATCTTCGATGCAGCCCGAAAGGCGAACGGGGTGGTGCTCGAGCGCAGCGTCAAGGACCGCAAGGCCAAGCTGTACAAGCAAGACCCTGCTGTTGTCGATGCCTTCCGTGCGCTCATGCTCGACGAGTTCCTCACGCTCATCGAGGACGTGGTGGGCGAGCCACCCACACTGGTCATCGACTCGGGCTGGGGATTCCACGCGCACTACGCAGTGCACGAGGACATGCGGCACGAGAAGGTGGCGCTGCGACGGGTGGCTGCGGGTGTCATCAACGAGGTGAACCAGCGTGCTCTCGATCGAGGGCGCACCATGTCGCCACCCATTGAGATGGAGTCGTTGCTGGATTCCACGATGGACGTGGGCGCGCGACTTGCCCGCGTGCCAGGCAGCTTCAACACCAAGGCACCGCTCGATCCGCGCAAGGTGCAGGTGGTGCAGTCGTCTACCTCACTGCTCGACCAGACAGACCTGCTGCGCCTGCAGCAAGAGCTGAAGCGGGACGGCGAGCTGCCCCTCGGTGGCAGCGCAGACGAGAGCCCGGTCCCCCGCCCGGCTCGCCCCAAGCGTGCGCGCAGGGTAGAGTGTGACTTCCGTTCGATGACGCTGGAGGATGGCAGATCCTGGCAGCTCATCGCGCAGACCCTGGCCCCCGGCGAGCGCGTCCGAGTCGTGTGTCCCTTCGGCGGCTCGTCCGTGGGCTCTGGGTTCTTCGCCAAGGAACGGGACGGCAGGGCCCGGTACTACTCCAGCCCGACCGACACCACGTACTGGAACACGCACGTCGTGCAGCCCCGCAACGGGCTGGCCGATCTGCTGCGCAAGCCCAGCAAGACAGGGCAGGGGGAGCCGTACAACACGGTGTCCAACCTCATGTCTCTCTTGCGAGACGACGATGCCTACGACCTGTGGTACGACGGCTTCCGTCAGATTGAGATGATGGGCAACCAGCCCGTCACGGATGCGACGTGGCTTGCAATCCAGCAGCGGATGGAGCTGGTGTACCAGTGGTTCTGGAGGCCGGGCAAGGACTTGGTGTTCTCTGCCGTGGAGACTGTGGCCAACGAGCGCAAGCGCAACCCTGTCGCCGAGCACCTCGACCGACTGCAGTGGGACGGTGTGCCTCGCGCTGAGCGATGGCTCATCGAGACCTGCAGGCTGGACGACCGTGAGCTGTTCCGTTCCTACGGCAAGCGATTCCTCATCGGCATGGTGGCACGCACGCTAAAGCCAGGGTGCAAGCTTGATACTTGCCTCGTGCTTACCGGGCAGCAGGGGTTCGGGAAGAGCACCATCTTCCGCACCCTGGTCGACTGGCCTGGCTTCGACAACGAACTGTTCTCGGACACACCCATTGTGCTGGGGGACAAGGATGGTCTGATGGCCCTCTACTCCACGCTTCTCTACGAGGACGCCGAGATGGCGAGCCAGGGTGTGCGCAAGCAAGAGGCACGCAAGGCATTCCTGTCCTCTGCCATCGACCGCTTCCGTCCACCCTACGGCAGGAAGACCCGTACCTTCAAGCGGCACACGGTCATCGTCGGCACCACCAACGAGTGCGAGGGGCTGCTCCGAGACCCGACAGGCAGCCGCCGCTACTGGGTGGTGCAGTGTGCCTACGGCAAGGAGGCCAACCTCGAATGGCTGCGCGACAACCGCGACCAACTGCTGGCCGAGGCCGTGCACCTGTACCGCTCGGGCGAGCAGTGGTGGTTGACACGAGACGAGGACAAGAGGCGAGCACTCGAGAACGACCAGTACCTGGGCGTTGACTGGTACACCCAGTGTGCAGTCATGGCGCTCGATGCCAACGGGGGTGGCCGAGCCAACGGCTTCACCATCGGACAGTTTGCCAAAGCCATCGACCAGAAACTGTCCGCCCAGGCTCGCGGCTACAGCTTAGCGATGGCACTGCGACGTGTGGGATTCAAGCGCACACGCAGCAAGGGCCTCGTCATCTACTACAAAGACACCGACAGCATGCACACCAACGACGGACTGTCTGCGGTCCGAGGCATGCAGGGCGAACGCCCACCCTCACTCCATCTGCAGGTCGGCTGACCTGCCCAACAGCAAGGACACACAATGTACGAAACCTCCGACAACATGCAGCAGCTCTTCCACGCACTGGCCCAAGCACAGGGTGAGATGCGGGCCGCCGCTTACGATGCAAAGAACCCGCACTTTAAGTCGAAGTACAGCACGCTCAGCTCCGTGCTGGGGGCCATCCTGCCTGCCCTCAACCGGCACGGCCTGTCTCTCATGCAGCACCCCACCTTCGACGGCGACCTCGTGTCCCTCACCACGGTGGTCACACACAGCAGCGGGCAGTGGATGCGGTCGACCATGTCAATGCCCATCGGCAAGCGGCGTGACGCCCACGCCATGGGCAGCTGCATCTCCTACCTGCGTCGCTACTCTGCCTCCAGCATCAGTGGCTTGATGCAGGGGGACGATGATGGAAACGCAGCCGTGGGTCGGGCCGTCCCCGTCCAGGCTCAGCCCGCCCGGGTGGCTGCACCGCCTGCCCCCGAGGTGACGCTGGCTGATGTTGAGCAGGCCTGCCTCGACGTGGACCTCACCCTGGCCGAGCTCGACCAGTGGTGCTTGGCGGCCATGCGACCCCAGGTTGCGAAGATGAACAACGCCCGCCGGGCGGCTGTCATCCGCTGGCTGCGCACCGACAAGGGCGACATCGTCCGCGCTCACTTCCAGGCACAGGCTGATGCAGCCGAGCAGGCAGAACAGGCCGTCGTCGTGCCAACCCCCGGTGGTGACGATGCCTAAGCGGCTCGTCATCGGGGTCGACCCCGGCCCCCTTGCCTCTGGCCTTGTCGTGTACGAGGTACCGGAGGAGGGGGCAGTGGGTCGGGTGCTGCACACAGAGAAGCAGGCGTCCCTCGACACGGTGCGTTTTGCTCTCGATGCCTGGCGTCGCCGGGCTGCCCAATCCGGCACACCCTGCAGCGTGGCCGTAGAGCGCACACAGGCGGGCCCACCGTCGACCGCAGTCGTTCGTACCACCGAGGTGGTAGGACGGATCTGGGAGGCTTGTGCGGCCCGCAAGATGGACTGCCATCTGTACTACCGACGGCAGGTACTCCAAGCCTTGGGCTGTGCACGGCACGGCAACAAGGACTCGCACGTTCGCAACGCCCTCATTGAGATTCATGGGGGCTCACGCCAGGTAGCCATCGGCAAGAAGGCTGACCCTGGTCCTCTCTACGGTGTGTCATCCCATGCGTGGCAGGCGCTGGGCGTAGTCTTCGCACACCTTCTTCTTCCTGCCCTTGACCCTGAGGACACACATGGATGACATGACCGACGCACAGTACCGGGCCTACCCGGCTGTAAACTATAGCAAGCTCAAGCACATGGCCAAGAGTCCGCTGCACTACAGGCACAACTCCGAGCACCCGGCTGCCGACAACGCAGCCTTCCGTCTCGGACGCGCGACCCATTGCCTCGTGCTCGAGCCGTTCACGTTCGACCAGCAGTTTGCTGTGTACGAGGGCAAGAGAGACAAGAGGCAGAAGGCATACAAAGCATTCCTCGAGACCGTCGGTGACCGTGACGTGCTGTCTCCGCAAGAGCACGAGCTCGTGGTTGCCATGGCGGAGCAGGTCAACGAGCACCCTTGGGTTGCTGAACTGTTGTCGCATCCCAACACGTTCACGGAGAAGGTCAGCATCTGGAAGGACCCAGCCTGCGAGTGCAAGGCCAAGCTCGACATCGTGCACTACAGCGAGGAGCGGGGCTTGGTGGTCGCAGACCTCAAGACCTTCTTCACCACTGACCCTGAGCAGATCCGCAGGCAGGGGGCCAAGTTCCAGTGGCCCATTCAACACGCCCACTACCTGCATGCAGCCTCCGTTCTCTTCGACGTGCCTCTGCACCTCGTGGAGTACAAGGCCTACAACATCGTGGTCGAGTCGGCTGCGCCCCACGACTGCACCGTTGTGCAGTGGCTGGATGCAACCCTGGACTCTGCTTTTCTCACCCACCGCTCTATGCTGGACACCCTCGCCGAGTGTGAGGTGACCCAGTCTTGGCCCGGCAGGGCCCATCATGGCAACGTCGTTCAGATCGAAGCCCCCGACTACATGCTCTAAGGAGACACACATGAGTGCAGCACACACAACCCTCGTTGGCCGCCTGGCCCGCGACCCTGAATCCCGCACCAGCAACCGTGGCACCACGGTCGTCAAGTTGACCATCCCCATCGACACCGGTTGGGGCGAAAACAAGACAACCACTTGGTGGACTGCAGCCGTGTTTGGCAAGCAGGCCGAGCGCGCTGCGCAGTACCTGAACAAGGGCAGCTGGGTCGCCGTGTCAGGCAACGCCAGCGTCCGCGCCTACGAGAAGCGCGATGGTTCCACGGGGCACAGTGCCGAGGTGGCCGTTGACAGCTGGTCTTTCGTTGGGCCCAAGCAGCAGGACGACAACGAGCCCTACCGCTCGTCTGCTCCGACGCCGACTCGTCGACCACTGCCTGCTGAAGAAGACATGCCCTTCTGAGCAGCAATCACCAGCGCCTCGACTGCATCACAGTCGGGGCGTTGTCCGCTTTGAACGCCCATACTCCAGCAGTATTGCAAACTGCAGATGGGGCTGAGCGCATCGCCGCCCAAAGCCTCGACGCAAGCAGGCGGAACACGGGCAAGGCTTGCCCGAACCTCTGCGTCAATGATGACAGGCTGGCTCGCTGCCTCGACCAGGGCACGCTGCCCGTCTTGGATGGTGCCGATCAGCTGCGTCTGCTCCTCAAGAATCTTGTGCGTCTTCTGCTTGTTGAGCGACACGCCAGTGGCGATGCCCCCGCCGAAAAGCAAGACACCGCCTACGATAAGAGCAGGAATCATTTTGGGTCCAACTGCCAATGTGGGCCATCTCGGAGTGTGGGGAAATCAGCGCCAGCGGTCAGTGTGTACTGGCCCGTCACCAACTCGTTGGCAACCAGCCTGGCCCACACGTCCTTGATGTGGCTGACCAGGGGGTGGTAGTGGTCCCAGTCCCAGGACACCTTGCCGTCCACGTAAGGGGCCACGTCCACCGCCATTGAGGGCATGCTGTTGTGCTTTGACTTGGGCCACAGCAACCTGCTCCTGCCCTCTGCAACTGCTCGGTTCTGGCGCTCTTTGCCTCGGTGGCCTTCGAGCACCGTGATGTCATACGGGCAGTCCGGGTCCACCAACGCCTCACGCATGAGAAGCTGGAGGTCTTCGTGACAGGTACCCAGACGGGTCAGCGACCGCTGGCTGTATGCCCAGGTCAACGCTTCCCCCGCTTCTTCTTGGGTGCGAAGCCGCCCTTCTTCTTCTTCATCTTCGAGTAGGTCTTGGGGTCGATCGTGCTCTTCTTCTTCGAGCGCGACGTGCCCGCCTTCTTGCGTTTGTTGATGTTGGCGTACAGTCCAGCGGGCATGTCTACTTCCTGCTCTTGGTGCCGCTACACTTCCACCGCTTCCGGCTCAGGCGCAACGGGCTGTTGGGGTTCTTCGCTGCCTTGGGGCTTTTCTTCATCTGCCCAGCACTGCGGGCACAGTAGCTGTCGCCCTTGCTCGTGCCCGGCTTGACCCTGGGGCCACCGCCCTTGGCCTTGCCTGCCTGTCCGTAGCTGACCTTGCGCTTGCGGCCGGTCTTGGCGTCACGGTACGTCTTGACCTTGGCCTTGCCCTTCGCTGGCTTGGGCATCAGATCACCGTCCGAAACAATGCCCAGCCGACAGACAGTGCAGTCGTAACGATGAACAAGATGCCCACTGCCTGCAAGTAGTCGTGGTCGTATGGGTACATTACTTCCCCTGCGCTGGGCAGTTGATGCTCTGCGCAACCCGGTCGAGCGCGCTCATAATCTTCTCGTGCTCCGAGCTGTGCATCTTCATCATGGCGTCGACCTGACCCAGGTGTCGGTCAATGGCAGACCGCATCATGGGAGCGAACACATCCCGAAGCAACTTGTACACAGCGATGCCGATGAGCAAGCAGACGATGAGCGCCGACGCTGGGCCGGTCACCTGGGGAACGAGAGTCTCGACAGTCATGGTTCCTCCGCCGCCTTCTTCAGGGCGTCAAGCACTGCCCGAGCAATGGTCCGAGAGTCGGCCGCGCTGGGGCTGTACTGGTTGGTGGGGTCGTAAGCCGCAAGCCACGGTCCTACCTCAGCAAGAGGGATGCACACCGGAATGGCAAACACATCGTCAGACCACCACGCACCGTCGGTCTCTTGCGTGCTGCGGCCAGCAACTTCGACGGCCTGGAAGTCAATCTTCACGTCGGGCACGGCGAACTCCTACGAGGGCAAGTTGAAGCTGACGACCCGGTAGTACGCCTTGATTTTGGCGTCGTCACCGGCAGTGATGGTTCCAGACGAGAAGACGCCGAGCCCAACCATCAGGTTCAAGTCAGTTGTGGTGTTGGTGAAACTCATCCCGCTGTTGCGAGATCCACCGGTCAGTTGCCCACCACTGCTGTTGACGTTGACGTAGCAGACTGCCTGCGATCGACCACCGCTGTGGTTGGCGGTTGCGATGTTCTGATGGTTATTGCTGTCACCGGTCTTGAGGTCGCTTGAACTGCCTGTGAAGCAGCCCATGCGCTTTGCGCCGCTGCCTGTGATAACCATCAAGCCACCCTGCGCTTTGTTGGTTCCACTCGTCGTTGCGGTTCCGCTCTCAGCGGTCGCGACAACAATCTCCGTGGCAAAGCTGCTGGCAGGAGCAACGTACTCGATCACCGTCTGCAGGATAAAGGTGTCGCCGGAGGTGACGCGCACATTGTTGCCGCTGGCATCCTGCGCGTACAACGGAGCCGTCCAGCGAGGAGCCCGCTGCGTGGTGCTTGATGTCCACGAGTAGTCGCTGGACCCCGCACCCAGAGCGTTCATCACGACAGTGTTCACACCGTCGCTGTGTGTCACAGTGTCCACAAGCGGCTCTGGAGGATCGGCAGAGTCAGGCCCAGGGTCGGTCTTTGTCCACGAGCCATCCGTCAGGTCAATGGCCGTGAACCCCAGGGCAGACAGGTCTGCACCGCCGCCACCGCCTCCCCCTTGGCTTCCGCCTGAGGCTCCGGTGGTGGGGTCAAAGCATGGTGCGATGGCCATGCCCTACTCCCGCCAGGTGATGAAGGACTGGGCAAACACAGGGTTCCCCGTGCCGCTGTCAACCTTGGCGAAGAGATACAGCTTGCCGTTGCCCGGTGCGCTGAGCGTCTGAAACAGGGGCAGTTGCACGCTGAATGCGGCACACTTTGTGGCAGCAGTCGTGACGCCCGCCACCAGCTCAGCCTCGGTGTCGGGCACCAGGGTGAGGTCTCCGTCGGCGTCAGCACAGATACGAATGGTGATCTTCGTTGGACTCGCGGCACTCGTGAGCTGCACATGGATGCCCTCGACAATGCCCTGGTAGTTGCGGTCCTTCCAAGAGTCAGGGAAGTCTGCCAACATGTCGTGAACGTGCACGTCGCTGGCGTTGAAGGCGGTACCCAACTGCTGGGTACCGGTCTGCACACTGTCGTGCAGGAAGTGGCGGATACGGGGTGGCATTGTCCCTCCTCAGTCTTGGACGGCGACGGTCACACCTTACCACGTAGCATCAATCCCGCGCTTGTTCGCGCGCAGTCTTCTCCTGTTCGCGCAGTGCACGACGTGATTGCTTCTCAATGCTTTCCAAGTTGATGGGTGTTGTGACACCGGTCGCGTAGCCCAACGTCGGAGCCAGTCCAAAGCGCGCAGGGTCGAGGAACTCGTCGACTCCGTAAGTCATGCCCAGCTTGGTGTAGTCTGCTCGTGTGCGCTCAATGCCCATGTAGGCAAACGTCATAAGAGCAGCCTTGAACGCCAGCTCTGCGTTCTTGCTTTTCCACTGGTATTCCTGAAACCCTTCTTGCGGGTACATCGGGTCCATGGCACGAACGCGACCACCCGCCTCTCGGTCCTTCGGCACAGGCTTGACGTGCTCGCGCATCATGCTCCACACAAAGTTGTTGGGCGTGCCCATGGCGTAAGCCACCCACTCGCTGGGAACCTTCGAGCCCGTGTCGCTGAGGTTGCCCTTGATCTTGTACGCAGAGATGGCAAGGCTGAGCAAGGGGATGAGGTTCTCTTCTTCGATCTGCCCGGCAGCTGCACCGACAAAGTTGTTGTTGCGCGCACCAGCCTGCGCCGCCCACGTAGCGAAGCGGTACATGTCCGCGTATGCCTCACCAAACGGTACCGACGGGCCGAACAGCGCCGATCCTGCAACCTCGTCGAAGTCGTAAATCTTGCTGAGGATAGGCCGCATGCGAACGTAGTCGGGCCCGGTCAGCGCCAGGTCGCTCTGGGTCTGGCTGTTGTCCAAGGCATTGAGGCTGCGCATGAACGTGTTTGGATCGCGCGCCATGCCTCGCACACTCTCCATGTAGTTGGCAAAACGGAACGACAGGAACAGAATGTATCGGTTGAACCCGTTCTTTACCTTGTCAGGAACAGCGCCGTAGTCGAGCACAACGGCACGAGCCATGCGTGCAGCCTGCTCTTCGGTCATGCCCTGCCTCAATGCGCTAACGAACATGTTCTCGCGGAACGCTTTGTCCGTAGCGTTGGCGACGTATTGAAAGAACGAGGTTCGGCGAGGGTCGAGCTGGCGAAGATGCTGCCGCATGGCCGGGGCAGGAGTAGCGTCAATGAGCAGCTTTGCATCGCGGAGCACGTCGGCAATGAAGGCGTCGTTGAACTCCATCTGCCCACGGCTGATGAGAATGTTGTTGCGCTTGATTGCCTCGTCAATCTCGCCTTGCGTCCACCGCTTTCCAGTCTTCGAAGTAAACCGGTACTCGCTTGGGTTGGGGGTCGACCGTGCCTGGGTCAGTGGTTTGTTGATGATGTTGGCAAGTTGACCTTCTACGTCTGCAAGCTGCGAGGCGTAGCCTGGCCCCTTCAACATGCGTACAGCGTTGACCGGACCCACCGTCGACATAGCGATAAGAGGCGCAGTCACAGCGTTAGGAACGATGTACCGTCCCAAAGGAAGGGGGATGGGCGCACCACCAGCAAGCGCACCGCTGGCAGCAATGCGCCGACGGGTAACCAAGAAACTGCGAACAGCCTCAATCGCCACCTCCATCCCGGCCGCCTGTCGCTCTGCCAATGGAATGTCCTTGTCGACAGCCTTCGCAGCAGCGTCACGTCTTCGCAGGTTTTCTACGTTTTGCGCCAACTTGCCAGAGTCAGAGGCAGCCTGCAGTTCTTTGAGCGTGTCGCTCCACTGCTGCCCGAACAGGCCCAGCCGCACGGAGGTGGGGTCTGCCAGCTCCAACTCTCGCTGCAGGTTGAACAGGTCGTTCTTGGTGACGTTGGGCTTGTACCCCATGCTTGATCGGACAGACCGCATATCCTCAACCATCGGTTGCACGAAGGTCGTGTACGCCCTGTCAATGATGTTGCGACGGAGACCGGCGATGATCACATCGTCGGGCGCACCGGAGTGCCGAGCGTAGGCAATGTGCTGGAGCAGGGTTGCGTCGTCATCGTTGCCGAGTGCGTAGCGCAGCATGCGGAACACATCGTCGGGAGCCATCCCGCTCTCGATCATCTCAGGGAGCGACGGGATCGGAGGCATGCCTGGTGGCAGGTTGTCAAGGTCTGCACGCGCGAGCGCAAAGTCCTCACCCAGCCCGCGCATGATGGACTTGATTGCGTTGGTGGTCGCCTGGGTTTCGAACGCACTGAGGTCAAGGTTGGCGTTCGTTTCAATGTTGCCCAACAACTCCTCGAGGTCAGGCACAGACCGGTTGTTCATCATGGTCTGCTCGAACACCTGCTCGGCAATCTGCTGACGGGTGCGTGCGGACATTGCCAGCCCGGCACGGCGGGCAAGGTTGTCCAGCTCTTGCACGTACACCGACTCTCCCGCCTCAATCTGCCCAAGACCGTTGACCTTGTTCTGCCCTCGTGAATCGGTGATGGGCATGGAGAAACGCACACTGTTCTCGCGACCGCGAAGTGGTGAGCCCTTGCCTCGAACGCTGGTAGGGGCTTCGATGATCTCGTTCAGTACATCGAGCGCACCAGCCCGGTTGTCGAGGATGAGCCTTGCCTCACCCTGCACGCGCTGCGGTGTGCGCCCAACGATCGACGGCATGACGTTGACAAACAAGTCAGGGTTGGTCTCGGCCAGCTCGCGAAGCGATCGTTCCTTGACGACCCGTGCGTCGGCACCCATGGCCCACGACAGCATTGCGGGGAACACACCGTCGCGCGTCTCGACTCC
>VMHT01112761.1_pt1 | contig 19834 bp, 45 predicted proteins | sample 4693611 | NCBI WGS metagenome assembly VMHT01 (sample SAMN12280063, study PRJNA550983) | marine metagenome | isolation source: seawater sampled from same location over 5 years 0.02-0.2 micron viral filtrate | place: USA: collected off the coast of southern California halfway between the port... ...
CATCAATTTTGTCACATTTTTTTTATCTTAGCTTTTATCTGAACTATATAACCATCTATCTTTTTTGTATTCGCTCCAGCCTTAACCATCTTTTCTCTTTTATTTACTAACTTACCATATGCTTTTTGTAAATCTAAAAGCGATAACCCCTTCATACTTTTACGATAGTAAAGTAATTGTAAAGCCTCATCCTCAGCTTCAGCACCACGAACACCAGCAACAGCTGTTACCTTCTCTACTTCATATCCTTTATCCACTACATCTTCGATTTCATTCCATACGGTATTTTCCCACATAGCATCTAAATCTAATTCTACATCTGTAGTATCACTATAACTTACTTGGATGCTCAGAAAGAAAAAAAGTATCGGCATTATATTGGAAGTACCAAACTTCATTGTTCATTCTCCTATGATATAAATTAGTTCCATCAAACTGCCACTCATTATCTTCATCAGGTATCCCTAAATCATAAGTGACTATTATATTTCTTGTTCTACCTAAAACAGATAATGGATGTTCAGGCCAACTTTGCTTACCTGTCAATTCATACTGTTTTTTTGCATATACTTCCAACTCTTCCCATAATGTATATGTGAATTTCTTTTCATGCCTCAACTCTTCTAACTCTATTCGCTTTTCAAACCTCGGTATTGCTACCGCGCTCATTATACCAATCAAAAGAATCACAGTTAATATTTCTATTAATGTGAATCCTTTACTATTCATTTTTTTCCTGTTGTTCTATTCGTTTTTTCTTCTTATGTTTTTTTACTACTTGTCTTTCATCAAGTTCCCATATTACACAAGCAATTAAAGTAGCAATAAGAATACCTAATAAATCTTTACTCATTAGATTTCTCCTATGACCTCTTCATTATACGAAGGGCTATCAGCATCACCATCTTTGATAACAATACGTTTGGTTATAAAACCATTTGTAGTATCATCATCCCAATAATAAGTATAAGGTTTTTGATTTGTATTGAAGGGCAAATTACCACTAAATAACATATTTGGCGTTCTACCATCTTCTAATGTTATTTGTCGGTATGTGGAATCCATCAAACCATTTACAGGCAGGTGTGGGAAATGTGGATTACCGCTCATATGATTATCATAATAATATTGCATAAATGATTGTTTTATAATTACCATATTTGATAAATTTACCTGTTTCTGAGTTTGGTTTACTGTGCTAAAAAAAGTGGGGATAACTGAACCAACAAGTATCCCCACCAAAGCAATAGTTACTACCAACTCTATTAGAGTAAACCCTTTAGAGTTTTTCATTAGTGTAACTCCTATAGACTAGCTCTTGCGCCCAAAGTACCAACAGCTGCATTATCACCTGTTTGTGTACCTTCACTATACTGCCAACCTACACGAGAGTTATCATTACGCTGATGTGTGATTTTTTTGGAAGTAGTATTATATGTCCACTCTCCATCAACATCAGCATCTGTAGCATCTGTAGTGTGTCCAGCAGGTTTAGTTTCTAAAGCATCCCACGGATTAGTAGGCCATGATCTCCTACCATTACTTAAAAGTTGTTCCGTAGCGTATGTTTCTAAACCAGCTTTAATTGCACTAATGACCGCATCCTCTGCAGCTTCTTCAGCTTTCTCAACTGATGTCATATATCTTGGGATAGCGACAGCTGCTAGGATACCTAAAATGATTGTAACCATTATAAGTTCGATTAAAGTAAATCCTTTACGGTTAAACATTTTAGTTCTCCTTACGGTTGTAGTTTTTTGAAAAAGTTACTTGGGTTTTCCAAATCAGCAACATAAAGAATTGGAGCATAAGATGATGAACCACTTCCACCACCAGCAACTACAGCATAGATCATATGTCCATCCTGAAAGGGTGATTTAACTGGATTCTGACCAAATTCATTTAAGAATTCTTCAGCACCTACATATACATCATATGAACCATCTTTATTATCATCTTCTGATATAGCAATCTGATGTCCAGATGGAGCAGTAGCATCGTCTGTGGTTGTTCCAAAAACAGAAACCCAATTAGCACCTTCAGCTGAGTTATATGCTGTAAAGGAAGCTATACCAGTTTTTAATAAAGCTTCGCTAGTATATAAACCAACTGCTTCATTATACTTATTCTGACCTGGAAATCTTCCACGCCCTTCTGTTGTTACTTTAGAATTATAAAAGTTATTAGCAGACTTAACAATTTTGTCAATGTCAGCCATTGTCTTTTTCTCTTTAGCACCTTCTCCAACACCTGAAAACTTTGGTGCAGCAGTAGTAGCCAACGTAGCCATCATCGCAGTTGTTACAGCAAATTCAGCAAGTGAGTTACCATTTGTGCTCTTTAGATATCGTATTATTGATTTGAACATTTCAGTTCTCCTATTTTAATTAAACATTATACTTATATGTAACAAAAACTGTACCAAAGTGTCCATTTTTAAAAAGATAATGTAAAATAATTTTTGAGTTAATTTTATTAAAAAATATTAGATTATTTTTTATTTTATAAGATTTGAATTTTTGAGATTTGCTGTATGTAACATTTTGATAGTATTATAATGTTACAAAGTGTAACAATATGAAACTATAATTTTTTAACCCAACTCAATACATTGGATAACCGTAAATCATTTCGTATTAATACATCCACTTCTTCTGAATTCTTATATTTACTTTTCATAGCATCTTGTAAAGTCTTAATCATTTCCTTTTTCATTTTAGAAGTAACTTTAACCTTTGGATGCTTTCCCCAACCATCAACTCCTTTAGCAGGTCCAGAGCCTACTCCCATAAATCCTGGTTCTCCGTATCCAGGTTTAAATTGATATTCTATTGTTATCCAACCACCACCATAATTATCTTTACTATATACAAAATTAACCATATAACCAACATGTGTCTTTCTATGATAAGCATCGCCAATTTTAATATCAGCATCAGTTAGTTCTTCTTTTATTAAGTCTTTTAGTTTAAGCATTTTACTTTTTCCTAATCATCTTCGTCATAGTCTGGAGCATCCAGTGTGGCTCTGAGCCTATCTAACATAACATACATATGCTTTCCCATTGATTGAAGAGAATAAGCTATACTATTAGCTTTTTCCCACTTTGTTTTTGCTTTACTTCCCTTTTTGAATTGTGGCCATAGTTTATTTAAATCAGCAGTCATTTTATTTAACCTTTTTAATGTATCCTCAAATTGACTGGTATCCCAACTTTCAAGTTTGCGTTCATTTAATAAATCTTTTAGCTTAATATTTTTTGACATAATTATCTCCTTATAGATATAAATATATACTAATTTATTTTTTATTACTATAACTTACTAATTGATTACTTAGTAAGCCCTGTATTGTATAATATAATGATGGATTGCGTTTTAATAAATCTTTGAACTCTGGCTGTTTCCATACCAAACATTCTGTATCGTGTTTTACAATACAAGTAGCAGTAGCTGGCTTCTCAGTAAGAAAACTCATTTCTCCGACAAACTGACCATCTTTTAATTGTGCGACTCCTTTACCATCTACTGCTACATCTACAGTTCCATTATATATTAATACTAAATCTAATACTGGTGTACCTTGTATTATAATCTTTTCACCACTTTTATAAGTTTCCCATCTAGCTACTTTACTAATCTTTAGATATTCTACAGGACTTAAATCTCTGAATAAAGTTTCGTATAGCTCCTTATCTTTCGGCTCCATTTTGATTGGTCGTTTTTCATATATGATAACTGCGATGTGGTAGAGATTGACGGCTATAAAAATAAAGTTCCAATTAATAGCCAACCACATAGGTTCGACTGGTATAATGTAATTATATAATACTGAGAATAGACTCGCCAGTATAGATACAACTCGTAACCATAAGATGTCCTTGACCAGAAAAGAAAAGGCTATTAGTCCAAATGCTAAGTGACCAGCTATAAGAGCTATATTCATTAGAATACATCTTCAGCCAACATATCATCTATAGCACCTTTAATGTCTTTAGCAGAACAATCTACTTCACCATCCATATCGGCTTTCCAAGTTTCTTTTTTACTTCCATCAAAGAAAAGAGCAATTGATGGAAAATTTCTAAACCTTAATTTCTTCACAACCTTTTTTGCTTGTTCACTTTCTACCCAAAGTATTTCACAGTCTTGATAACCGTCAACACCTTTCAGTATTTTCTTATCTAAATCTTGTTCCTGCCATTCAGATGTAAAGATGGCTACAACAACACCACCATTTATTTTTTCTTTGAAGTTCTTGTCATTTACTTGTGCAAATGTAACAGACAGGAATAATAATAATGTAAATATAGATCTCATAACAAACTCCTATTTGTCTCTTTTTCTACGTTCGAGGTCTTTAATGTCTTTCTGTAATTCTTTTATAAGTTCTTCATACTCATCTAACATATCATAGACAGCATCCATATCTTCTTGTAGACCACCAACTTGGTTTTTGTATTGTTCGTAAGACCGTGGCCAATTGTGACCATCGGGTTTGGATGGATACTCATCCGTAAAAATCTTTTCGATATCTATCTTAGGCAGTTCTTTTGCTTCTTCAATCTCTCCTTGTAAAGTATACCACATACCAATCAATGAAGCTAAGCCTGTACCAGCTGCTATCATTGTTTGTATGGATAGTGTGAATTTTGTATCTAAAACCTTATCTTCTGATAACTCTATTGGTTCGTTTTTTTGAGGTGTGGGTTCGGGTTCAGGTTCAGATATAGGTTGGTTATGAATCTCTTCGTGCTTTTCTTCGTGTTGTCTAGTATCAGTTGGAGAGCTCATTAATGTATCTGTAATATCATCAAAAGAACAGAAGCCCATTTCAACAAGAATCTCACCAATAGTTCCTTTACGACCTTTGACTTGTTCTTGTAAGGCTTTGCTCAGTTGTCTCTTTGTGATGATATCAGCATCACATAACAATTGCCCTAATTTTACACCGTCTGCCATTTACCATTTCCTACAAGACCAGTAACGAGCTTTATGTCTTGGACCTGGTGAATCACAATTATGTCTAGCTCTAAATGATTTTCTAGCTTCAGGATTAGACTTGCGTATCTTCATAGTACCACCTTTAGCATCACCACCTTGTCCAAAGTTTACCTTAACCACATTGCCTTTTGGATTCTTAACATATACTTTAAATTTCTTTACATCACCTTGCATTGGTTTACCCAACTTAACTTTACGACCTTGATATTCAGCCTCAACCAAACCTGTAAAGGTATATCCAAACGAACCATCTTCCATCCATATATCATATGCTTCTTCTACCGATTCCTTCTTCTTTAATTTTTTGAGAGCATCCATATTCTTCTTTCTCTTCTTATTATATTTACCAATGCTCTTTCCAACCATATCACCTAAGCCTTCTTCTAAATCACTCTTCTTAAAATCTTTTAGATTCTTTAACACACTAGAACTACCAGCTTTACCTAATTTAAAACCATCACCACTAACTCCCAATTCAATTTGATTCTTTTTATCAATGTATACTGGTAAAACAGCTGAACTTCTTTTTACTTTACCTTGACCAGGCATATCTGTCATATTACTTGACGCAACTGTATAGAATCCACCCCAAATACCATTATAAAAACTCTGTTTCATAGGATCGTATTTTATCACTCTTATTCCAGCCTGTTTAAGAACCTTATCCATATATTTTTTAAGTTCACCATTAGGATCAAAATACTGTTCTTCATTTATAGATTCTTTTAAAAACGGAAACCTTTTTATTAATTCATCGTAATTTCTATCCGTAGGAAATGGTGGTCGACCATCTTTTCTTAATTTTATTACATTAGGTCCACCTTTTGGATTCATATATTTTTTCATCCAAACTTTCTGAGCTTTCTTTACTTTTGGTGAAGATGGTGGAGAAAGTTTTGCAGGAAATCCAGCTTCATTTATATTTTCCATAAAACTATATTCTTTATTCTTATAAGCATCTTCAAACTCATCAGCTAAATCTGATGCTACAGCAATCCTATCTTTTTTAGAAAACATTTCTTTTGCATTTCCACCGAAGTCCTTTACATATTTCTTAGCACCATCGTCTACCAAATACATAAATCCTTTGATTGCAAGTTTCTTATCAAAGTTACCTTTCTTCATTTTCTTAGTTAAGTTTTTCATTATCGGCATAAATCTAGAATTGTAAAGCTGTGAATCATTATCAATATACAACTTTAATTCACGACTTTCTATATCACCTTCATTTATTTTTTCTATATTATTTTGATTCCAACTCTTATGGTCATCGTATCCAACTTCGTGATAGTCATCTGTTTTAACTAATTTATTATATAGTCTTTTTGCACCCATTTGAGATAAATCAGATTTTACAATTTTCCTACCTTTTCTACCTTTACCATCTTTGTCAACATAAACAACATACTTTTCTTCATTAACGCTTTGTTCGTGAACAGCCTTACCTTTGCTGTTAACAATTTTAGATATGGTTCTATTCTTTACCAACTTCAGAAGTGTTGGAGCGTCTAATGTTTTAGTATCCCTTTCATTACCGCTTCCATCGGGACGTAAATTGAATGTATTTATACCTTTCTTAACAACTACATAAGTTTTACCTGCTAATTGTTTATTCATTATTCTTTTATCGAAAGTAATCTTAGTATTCTTATCTATGCCAGATGTCATATCTTTACCACCGAGAACTTTTTCATCCACACCTTCTTTTTTGGATTTGTTTCCCCAATTCTTTGCACCGACTTTTCTACACTTTACCAAAGCACCACTTGCATATGCAGATGGCCATACATCGTAACGAGCTTTAACCTTATGGTAACAAGCATCCTTCTTACCAGCAGCCTCATCGAACTGTTCTTCTGTAAGTCTTTTACCTACTACTTCTTCTAATTTTAAACTCATTTTACTCTCCTACTTCTTTGGTTTAGTTGATACTCTTATTGGTTTCTTACCACCACCTCTAAGTGATGATGTTCCACCTCTACCAGCTTTATTCTGTGCTGCTCTCTTTCTACGAGTAGCACTGGCTTTTTGTTTCTTACTCATATTAGCAGCTTTGGAAGCTGGTACACATTTAGCATATCCTCTCTTCTTACCGCTAGAACCACAAGGTGGGTGTCCACCACCTTTCTTTTTCTTTCCGATGTTTACCCATTTATCGGAAAACCACTTTCTTAAATTTTCATTAGCAAAGTTTCCACAGTAGATACATTTATTATCTAATATAGCTTTTGCTTGTTCGGCAGTTACACCATAATGTTCCTTCTTTACACAATTAGGATACTTTTTGCCAAACATAGTTTTCATGCCTTTCTTTACATATCCCTTCCAACATTTTTCGTGTAAACAAACCTTACTCATAATTATCTACCGAATCTATTTTTTGTTTTTAAATCACCACCTTTAGCTAACCACTTTTCGTGTTGTTTGGCAGTTCTACCTTCCTTAGCCCACTTTTTATTGAGCTTTAACTTATTCTGTTTTCTCATTTTAGCAGCTTTATTAGGCATTACTATTCCCCATCATAGAATGTTCCCTCAGGATCCATTCCGATTTCTATGTTATCAAATACCAATAGTGCAATTTGCATTTCATCTCTGTATGGATTATAGAACTGACCATTTACTATGCCAGAGACTTTATTATTTTCTATCTTAGTTATTTCAGCTTGACCAAAATTTGTATAGTCTTGACTACCGATAATTTCTAAGTTGATTGTTTTATCTCTAACCAAAGTATCTTCAGCTCCATAATTTAAGTACATACCTTTATCAATTAAATCACTATTATCTTCAGCGTCGCTATCATACCATATTGTAGCGTAATGTTCTAATTCAGGTAATACCCTACCTACTTCTCTTTGAAAGTGAAATACAAGTAGTTTTTTAATCTTACCATCTTCACCAAGTGATTTTTGTCCAAAGGTTGTTATTGAACCATAGTAAGTAAACGGATCTATTGGATCACCATTTACCCACATCTCCATAGATGGGTCTAATACTTTTTCTTCTGCTTCGTTATCTTCACAGCTTGGTATTGCAAACATACCTACCATTAGTAATGAGCCGCAAATCATTCTTACATAATTGTATATTTCTTCGTGTTTCATTTTACTTTCCCATAAATTGATAATTAATTCCAAATTTAATATCGTATGCTGGCCTCTCCCAATAATACAAATATTTCCCTTCAGCAAATACTCCAAGATTATCTCGTAGTTTTACTCCAAATATTGCTCCAATGTCATAATCATTCCACTCTATTACCATTGGATCCATAAACATAAAATCTTTAGGTTCGTTTCCATCTTCTAAATGTTGTTTGTAATGATCTGCATTATGATATGAATATTTATCATGACCATAATGAATAGGCAACCAATTACCCCAAGCATGCAACCACCAATTTTCTTGATGATGATAAAAGTCTACACCTAAAACTAATGATGTTTCCCTTTGCCAACCAAATCCTTTTTTCATATTATTTATATACGAATCTAACATATCAGGAAAATAATATAGAAAAAACTCTCTATCAGTATAAGCAAAAATGTTTCCATCTGCATCTCTCCACAACCAATCATGTCCCCAATACTCACCTCTACCATTCCAAAAAGGTCCTAAAGTATCTAATGGAATTAACTCACCATCAGGACCGTATTCATATAAATCTATATGTTTCCACCCTATGAGGTTTCCATCTTCATCATATGCCATCATATCCGGATCAAACCACATATTATCATCCACATCAAATGCTTCTTCTGAAAAAGTCCACCACCAATTCATATACCATGCAGTATCTAAAACCATAGCATCAAATCCATATACAGGATGTTGTCTATGTTTTGCACCTACACTAAATGTTAATTTACTCCCCAACATATCTGGTGTCCATTTTAGTCTAACATCACCCTGTGCATAATTTAAATCTTCCAATCCTAACTCAGTTAATCCAGCCTTTACCATAATCCAATCACCTGTATATCTTAACCAATATTCTTGATTAACATATTCATTACCCCATTGTCTACCTGATGTCCACTTTATTAAATACTCCCATCCCTTTATAGGACCAAAAGAAGAATTTTCATTAGCGTTCTGTTCTGAACCATCATACCACTCACCACCTTTTCCTGCATTTTTTATACCTCTTTTGGGTTCATATTGAAATCTACCAATCTTACGGAGACCAAAAGACTTTTGAATATCAGGCTTTAGTTCTCTCTCTATTCTCGTAGGATCCAAATAAGGTTGATCTAAATTGCCAGTAAGTGTAAACTTATCTCCTTGATATCGTGGAGCATTAAGGCTAAAACTAGCATAAGCAGTAGAGTATTTAAAAAAATCTACAATTACATTTTGCCCAAACAAAGATGAGGACAATAATATCCCTACTATAATCTTCTTTAACATCTGTTTTCTCCTATTTACTTACAGCAACAATCACAGTTACAATTTTCACATTCACACATTTTACTTTCCTAAATTAAAATACCATAAAGTAATATAGCCAATCCAGTAGCTGGTAAGATAAAAATCTTTTTACCACCCCACCAAGGAATATCATATCCTAAGATGTGCCACTTATAATCTACTGGCTTATAAATCGTACCTTTATTTACGTGGTTGAGAGCCGCTTCATAACAAAATGTTCCTATGAACCAACTACCAACACCTAACCAGAAGAACTTCTCAAAAGAACCTTCCATAAGAAATGCCAATATAACAGCACCCCATATACCTACGTTCTCTAAAATTCTCCACATGTGATAATCAAATATACCATTTGATTTATTGTTTGGATGAATAAGTTTATTAGTTTCCTTACGCTTTTTGGTAGACCAAGTCCAACCTTCTGTCACACCTTCACTAAACCAATAAACAACTATTAACAAACAAAAGAGGATTTGTATTACAATACCATCCACCATGCTGCTCCCACTTCTACAATTATATCAGCTGCAGTATTATAAGCCCACTTCTTTCGTGTACCATAAGTCTCTTCCATCCCTTCGATATATACCTCAAAGATTTCCCAAGCTACACCTATGATTAACACCCATAGAACTGCCCATAAATCAGTACATCCTAACCATTGGGCGACTTTAGCTATAAATAGACCAGCCGCCAAATGGTAAGATGTCCAACCATCTAACTGTCCGCTTGAAACTTGCCAACTGTATAATTTGGTTAACGGATTATTCATTACTTACTTCCAAAGGCTTTAGAAAAGAAACCTTTCTTCTTCTTCTTTCCTTTAGCGCCTTTCTTCTTTTTCTTCTTTTTCTTTTTCTTAATTTCATCAGAACAACTCATCTCACAAGCTTCAGCACACATTGGCGCTTGAGCATTAGCAGATGGAACTGCTCCAAAAAAGATAAACAAAGAAAGTATTCCTGTTAGTATTGTTTTCATTTTAATCTCCTACTTTAAAAACATCTTTACAAATATAAATATCAATTTGATAAAAAATTAATTCAAATCTGGTATTATTTCGTAGTTTTCATCACATACCAAAAATTTTAGAATCCACTTTTTATCCTTTCCTTCATCCCATTCTTCATAGCCAGATAGTAGACAAGTATCGGTAGATAATCTCTGAACAACTTCATCCATCTGCTTTTCTGTATTACATATTACATTGATTTCATCACCATTAGTTTTAACCATTACCATATTATCTGCTTTGTTGTATACTTTATTAGCCTCCACTTTCTTCTCCGTATAAGTTCCAAGTCTTTGGTGGCGCTTTAGGTGCTTCTTTTCCATCGTCTATTTTTATTTCACCAGCTCCAGCATCGACTTCAAACTTTGTTACCTTCTCTCGCATAAATATCTCATTGAGACATTCAGTTAAAGAATCGAATAAATCTTCTTCAATACTCCACCTATCTCCAGGCGGTATTCTTTTTGCATATACTACTTTCATATTAGTTCCTTAATGTATAAAAATATCTATTAGAAATTTTAGGTTCTTCGTATGTTTGTTTCTCTATCCACATAGACAAGGTTTCTTCTGCAGATTCCACACCTAACTCATAGTCATCTTGATACCTTTCGAGTAACTGCGCCACTATAGGATGTCTAACTACATCTTTTAAATCAAACTGACTGAAACCAACTTTTCTAATGCCAGTAAAACGTTTTATAGAATCCTCTAAACCATTCTCTTTTCTAATATCAGACTGCATCAAGTCCCCACAAACTATGTACTTACTTCCACTACCTATACGGGTTACGAAAGTCTTTATCTGAGCAGGAGTCGCATTCTGTGCTTCATCTAATACTACCACGCTGTCGGTGAGAGTTAACCCTCTCATATAAGCTAATGGTATAACCTGTATTACTCCAGCTTTCTTCAATACATCTAATCTATGTTTTCCAATAATCTGTTCCATATTGTAATAAAGAGACATCATATATGGTGCAGTTTTTTCATCGATGTCTCCAGGCAAATATCCCATTCGCTCACCATCTACTTCTACTAATGGTTTGGTAATTACCATCTTATCGTATTTACCTTTAGCTAAGTTTTTAAGAGCGTAATGTGTGGCTAAAAATGTTTTACCACAACCTGCAGGTCCGACAGAAAAGGTTACATCATTACGACTAATGATATTATAAAATGTTTTCTGATTTGGCGTTCGGAACTCTAATTGACTCCAATCAATTCTTTTGATTTGAGAGAGAGCTTGTCGTTTGTTTTCGCAGGGTTGATTTGACTTGACTTGTGTAACCGTTTTAACTTTGGATTTATCCATAATGGTATCTCCGGTTTAGGGTTAATAACTCAGACTAATTCCTTTTACAATAAATATTATATATATTAAATTCTATCCATCACCTCATAGCGATTTAGTATAGTTATTAATTCTTCCATTAAGTCGTGGTATTGAGGATACTTTGAAAAAGCATCTAATAAGTTATCTACATATTCACCTGGCATAGTATCTAAATTATACTCACCTACTATAACTGCTTGTTGAATAAAAGTTTGTATAGCTACTGCTAAATCTTCTGGTGTGTTAGGATTAACTCTTAATCCTTTCATTCTTTTTAAATCTTTTCTCACATCTTTATGTGACATTACTAGACTCCAATATTTTACCTAACTGAATAGCATACCTACCATCATCTATACCCATACCTTTATATTCAACAACCATTTCAGGCGCTACCTTTCTGTAACCATTTCTAAATTTAATTACATCGTAATGCCTACCTTCTAATCTCCTAGACCAATAAGGCGTGATGTCTCTGTATTCAATTGTTTTTGTTCCATTGAGAATCGCATCGAAATACTTACGATACAGATTGAGATGTAAAACCTTCATTTCTTTAATAGTGTAAATAGATACTCAGCTACAATTTTGCCAAAGTGTTTATCCGATGGATAGTGTGCTTTACCAATAATTCTAGAATGAGCTATATCTTCTCCTAACTGTTTAAATGTTTCTGAGTGTTCGGGATATTTGTTGGCATAATACTCACCAGCTAAATAACCTTGAACAGCATGACCGCTTGGATACGATGGAGTTTTCATACTACTCAAATTAACATCGTTAAAATCCATACCATAGAACTCAGCTATTTGCTTAGGTCTTGGTCTGTTGTATTTATATTTCAGTTCCGTGATGAACTTTCCTGATTCCTCTAAAAGAGATTTTAACTCCTCTTTTATAAATAGTAGCCCCAACTCCACAAAGACTTCTTTAAAGTTTTGCTTTACTTTGTCGTATTTCTCTACATACGCCTTATCTATTTTAAGACTCTGTAGATACTTTACTTCATCTAAAGTTGTTTGACTACTATTCTCAGGCGGTAACTGATTCGGTAATGAGTACTCGTTCTCAAAGAGGTTGAGCGACATCATCATTCTTTTTTTATGTTCACCCTCAGGACCTGAATTATAAGTCATCTTATTGAGCTCCAATAAGTTTTTTAGTTTAATCAATTGCAATCTCCTAAACTTATTAATAAATATATAGAACTCTATAAAAACAACAATTTATTTTACCATTCTTCTCTTCTACCAAAATTGTTCTTTTCTATTCTTTTTTTGAGATGACGCTTGTATCTCCAAAGAAGTATTAGTTTAGAAATATACTCTAATACCTGTACCAATTTGCTGAGCATACCATAATCCTTTATCATCATGCCACACATAAGGATCTTCTGAATTCTCTGTCCAATTAAATTGAGAATAGTATTCCCTATCTTTACGAAGTAAGTTAGCACGATGTGATGAATGAAATTCTTCTTTACCTATCCAATGTGGTTTAACCATATTATTAACATCGTATATTCTCATATTGTTATTGTAACCTCGTCTAATCCACTCCATTATAATAATATTGGTATAATGCTTGAGAGCATTTACATAAGGTCTCCACATAACTGTTGCTGGGTGATTTAACCAACCTTTGTATGGCTTACCATCTTTACGTTTCTTACCCTCAATAGCATTGATGATTTGCATACCTTCAACTCTTTGTTTACCTAACCTGCGCCAGTCTAAAGTTGCTGCAGATTCTCTGAATGATTCATAAGGTAGAAATGTCTGCATTACCAATTCCTCAAATCATCTCTGTATAACCAGAATGTTAATAACAGTACTGCAACTGCTGTTCCTAATCCTAATAACATATAAACTCCTATAGTTGTATTGATTTAATAAATTTACTTTGATTCTCTTTCATATAATGTTGAATTACAAATGCTTCTACAATATGAGTAAAGAACCAAAAAAATGTTAGTAATGGTATAAAGATTCTAAAATCTAATTCTAAGTATCCAACACCTAACCAAGTTAAAAATAACATACCTACTGTTTTAGTTAGGAATCCCATACCAGTAAAACCTAAACTCATTAGATTACCTCTTTGCGTAACTACATATAATCCTATAATCATATGCATTAAGTTTAAAATTATTGGTGCTAGTACACCCAATAAAATATACTCAATCATTAAATAACTCCATTTGTTTAGGGTTTGGCTTGTTCCAATATTTAAACCATTTACCATCATCATCAATCCAATCATCCCAACTATATTCAGCCATCTGTATTTGTATGGCCTTCAACATATCTGATGTTAAGTGATCGGATGATTCTAATGTAATTGGTAATTTACTATGTCTTATTTTTTTCATTAACTTTTAGGCATATTATGTTTATTGCTTTTTAACATTTCCATATAATACATTTCTTTTGCGACTTCTAAAATCTCATCAAATTCTTTAGCTGATAAATTTTGTTTCAAACCTTCAAAAGATTGTATATTAAAATGTTCCATTATTAAATCTACTATTGTTGAATCTACTTCGTGCTTTAACTTTTTCACAATTAATCTTGTGATGTCATTAGATAAATCATAACTACTAATAGTGATATAATCATAAAAGCTAAAAAACCAATCATTCCCACCCCCAAAATTTTGTAGAAGCACCTGTATAAGGTATTCTGATTAAGTGATACATTTGACCATCCACTTGAAACAATCCAGCAGTTCTATCAGGATTTGATATTTCAAATGCTATTCTTTTATAGATAATCTGTAATGTTTCTTTCTTTTGTGGTTCTGGCAAATTTACAATACTTTGCGGGTATATTATACTAATACCCATTTCTAATCTACAATCAGGTACAGGATCTATCGGTACTATTTGATAAGGTACTATTTCAGGTGGTATAGGCTTTAATTCAAAATCAGATATTATATGATAATCTAAGTTTTGACCTTTTAATTTACTACCAAATATAAAAGCGAGTAGTGCTAGTATAAAATGTATCTTTGATAAATTTTTCATTTTCTTCTCCTATAAGTTACTGACTTGTATTAAGATGATAGCCAATGCCAATAATAAACTAATTATTGTTTTGATTGTTGGTATTTCTCCAATTAACCCCCAAGCCATAATTCCAAATACAATTGTACTAATACCAAACCCAGCTAACCTCATATTCCAAAAAGCACCAAAGTGTTCATAAGACCACTTAGTACTCCAAAAAAATAATGGTGCTATAGCTATACTTGTGGCATATAACCACCATACAGATTTCAACCACGGTTTATCCCATACAACCCATCCCTGCAGCTGAAAAAATGCAATTATAGAACCAACTATCTGTGCCATAATAGCCCACCAAAGTTTACTCATCTTCTATTTGCTTTTTTATTTATTGATACATAATACCAATATTCTTTTCCATTATACATTGCTTTTATATCCTCGCCTAATCTATGAATAGTACACCATTTGGTTTCAGTTCTGTTATGAGATATATTAACTTTAGTTCTGTAAGTATGTTCTTTACCAAAAGCATCTGTCAATCTATACCCCCAAGTCTTAAATATATATTCTTCAGGTATATCTTTATGAAACTTACCATCTAAATAATATGCAGTTGTGCTGTAATCAATAGCACCGTTTGGGGCATTAGTACATCCAATAAATAGTAAAAGTAATATGTATAACTTAAGCAAATTGCTTCCTAAATGATTCTGACAATTCTGTAATATGTCTACACTTCTTTCTATAAATATAACCTTTGCATTGACAACTGTATTTTTTATTATACTTATCCCACTCTACGATATATCGCTTACCATTAGAACCTTCCATAGTCCATTGGTTATCCTCAATGATAACTCCATCAAACTTATCTATTATAGTTTCTAATAGGTTCATAGTATTGACTCCAAATCTCCCCACATTAGTAAGGAGCTGACAAAGATATCGTCATTAATAGTATACATTTTATTTCCTTCCATATCATTCCAAACTCTAACAACCTTACCATCAATGCTAAATCCTGTGATATCTAAATCTCCATCATTATTATAGTAAGCAAATTCAACATCGATAGTTTTTATTCTATCTATCTGATTTTGAGTATAGTTTGTAAGATAACCACATTCTTTTAATAATGCCAGTAATGTGATGTTTCTTAAAGGAGTAGAACCATCTTCCACTCCTATTAAGTAGCTTGGCAAAAATGTTTTTTCGTAAATCATTAATTAGCCTCCACACTAAATTCTAATTCTTTCCTTAAATCTTCGTGAGGAACAGGAACTTCCTGATTATCCTCAACATTAATTGCCAGCTCATCAACTAAATCTCTAGCAGTATCTATAAAGTAAAGAGCATCACTATTCTCAGATGTATCAGGAGTTGAATTGTAAGCATCTGTTAGTTCGCTTGTGATAAGTTTTAGGTATTCTAATATTTCTTTTTGATCTCTTTTATTTAAGTTCATTATTTTTTCCTTTTTTATTATGTCTTAAATTACGAATAATTATTGTAAAAGTCAAGCCTTTTTTTCAATTATATTCCAAATGATAATTCAGCTTTTTGTTCCAACCATTCAGCTTCAGTTGGTTCATTATCAAAACCTGTGGTTAATAGACTATCTAAGTAAGATTCTTCTCCACCAGGAAGATCGGTAGGTTCATCAGGATCGATAACATCAATTGAATGATCATAAGGTTCATCATTTACATTATCGATAGTATCCAACACAAGTCTTTCTTCTGGCTTCCATTTACCTAAATTTTCCCACCAGTATGTATCGAATTCATCAGTAACTATATTCATTCCATTTTCAAAATCAAAAGTGTCATCAGCCATAATAGGGAATGTATCGCCGGTTTTAGTATTCAATACACAACCAACACTAAATAATATAGTGAGATCTTTCTTTTCAAAGTTATTTGTTTCTAAGTAAGTTTCTAAGTTCATTGTTTTTCCTTTATTATTGATACCTTAACTTACAAAGAAAAAACATAAAAGTCAAGACTTTTTTAAACTTTTTTTGGATATTTTATTCTTTCTATTATATTGCCTGAAAAGTCGTGTTCGTATATAGATTCTGATCCATCCCTATGCTTTTCTCCATTCTCTACATTATCATCTATGAAAGCTATATGTGGTGGATGTTCTGCTGGTGATACCAAAGCTAACTTAACATTTTCATACTGTATCTCTGCCCAAGTATCGTCTTGATAGTTAACCTTACAATCTGTATTCTGAGTATACCATTCTACTGCTTTGTTTATATGCGGTACTACCAATGCTATGTGATCAATTTTTTCCATCTGCTTTATTCCATTTTCTTATCTTAAATTTATTTAGTATTTCATTCAGAGACAATCCTTCATCCGTTTGTTCTCTCTTATACATATCTTCAGCTCGGGTATCCATAATCATAGCATCCAACATTTGATCGTAGGAACGCATACTTTTTAAGTTACTTATAAAAGTAGCTAACTTATCTACATCAGGATTTCTTTTTTCTAATATCTCTAACATAGCTATTATCTGATTTATCTCTTTACCAAATAGTAAATAACATTCACCATCTTCGTGAAAATTCTCCATTACAACTCCTTCTTAAATTTGTAAGGTCCTCCATCGTCTACTTTGCAATTGTCATCGCTGTAGATTATCAGAACCTTATCTTTTTTACTAAACCACTTCTTATATAAGTATATCAGATAGTTTATCATTTCAACATATATATAATTATACCGAGCAATAGTAAAAGCGCAAACCATTTTGGTATCATAGCTAAAACTAATCTCTTCAGATCACTCATATAGTTTACTCCATTTCTTTAACCTATCTATCTTCCTCAACACTCCCTCATCGATATCTTCCCAACTAACCAAATCGTATTCGTGAATAAGCTCAATCATACAATAAACATCGGCAATCTCTTGTATTAGTTTCTTGTTATTGTGGTAATCCCCACAACGGATTGCTTTGCTACATGCTTGGATAAGTTCGCCACACTCTTCCATCGTGATGGTTAAAAGCTCTTGTAATTTGTCATCCATTATAGTTTCCTCATAAACTTACGTTGTTTGCTTGTCATCATTTGTAACGAAGCTAATTCGTTCATAATCTTCGACTTGTGAATAAGGCTTATCTTATCATCGCTATACAAAGATTGAGTAAGTTCGCATGCCGAAGAGTAACCACCATTGTCAAATTCGTCAATAACCTTTTGAAAGGCTTGACGATAGGGTATGAAAACATTGGTGATGGGTTTCGGAGTACGCTTTACCTTCTCGGACTTAGGAGCGTAATAGCTTTCCAACCAGCGGTCCCACGACTTATCGGCAAATATGCCTTTGGCCTTTCGTTCACTTCCGGCCCTTCTCCTATCCAAACGCTTTAAATCGTTGTGTTGAGATTTACTTACGGATTGAACATACCCGCCAGTCTTATGTGGGTATACGGTATGCGATACATACTTTTCCTCTTCACTACAATCTACACAGTATGTGTAGCCTAAATGTGCTCGGTGATTATCTAATTGATTCTCACAATCTTCTGCTACACAAATGGTAGCGTCAGACCTATTGGTTTTATCCATTCAATATCCTTATAACTTTTTTTATCTAATAGCTCTCTGATATGTAGTTCGGAATCGCCCCATAGCCAAAATGTAATAACCTTATCCATATCGGTATCTCTAGCCTTAATATGAAACCATTGTGGTATATCTTCTGAATCACTATAATCAAAGAACTTACTCATACCCTAAATATACTAATCTTTTATTATACGAGTCAATAGATATTTTTCATAATCTTTGTGGTTAATATCTAAGTGAATTAAACAACTGAAACATATGCTGTAACCTTTGGGCATATCACTAAGTTTAAACTTCTTCTTACATCGCTTACATAAAGTCATCTAAGTGGTGTTGCTCTTTTCTTTTCTTTAATCCTAATACCTTTAAGTTATGAGATATAAACCCACCAATCTCTTTTCTACCCGTCTTACTTCTGAATACATTCTCTAACCGAGTCCATGGGCAATCCAATGTTCTACTGAAACCTAAATGTACTATCCATATAGATAAAGGTAACGCAATATAGAAAGGCTCTAACACCCATAGTAAGAAGAAAGATGTGCCAGTTAAGATAAGGAAAGTCCAATGTAGCCATTGGATTAAGAATAATATTATTTCATTTATCCATTTCATTTACTACTCCTATATGCCATTATATCTTCTACCCTATGCTCATTACCATCCGTATCAGTAAACATAGTTGGAAGCTCTTCATATTTGTAAGTAGGGAACTTACCATGCTTTGTCATCGAGCCCTTCTCCCTGTAAGGTGGACACTCACTCAAATCACACTCATCCCATTGACACCAACCTGAGCTGGTTGGGTCCCAAATCTTAACCATAGGTTTTGATTCATTGAATAGGTGTCTCTGTGCTAAGGTTATCTTCATTTATTATCCTTATGCTTTTTCTGTATTGAAACAACCCTAACCATTTCATCCCAAACTTCATCACGCCTATCCCTACGTTTCTGAACATCTGGTCCCCAATTTTTCATAAAATCTTCAATAACCTTTTCTAATGTAGCCACCTTCTTCTCTAAGATAGCAATCTTTAATTCATTACTTATTTTACCACTCATAATAGTATTCCCTTCTGTATGTTTAGGTTCATATGGACACATAAGACATCCGAGTCCACAACAATAACCTCTTTGTAATAAGTATTCTTTAGATAACATAAACACGCATTATTTTTTTTATCATTATGATACCGAAAATATGTTAATTCCTATAGCGAAAAAAACCAGGCTCTATTTGAAAACAGGTATGAGCCTCTGACATTTTGTCATACGCTTGGCGATTAACGACTTAATGCACCAGGTAGGCTGTCAAGCCTCACCAATGACCAAGCCCAGGGCTGTGAAGTGCTCCCTATCCGACATCACCGCTGATAGACTTACCTTAACGAAGTCTGGGTCTACCTTCAGTAGATGTAGTATCTCCCCATCAAGGTAGCAGTTACACATA